>JAEEGK010025927.1_pt1 | contig 11980 bp, 10 predicted proteins | sample 8958771 | NCBI WGS metagenome assembly JAEEGK01 (sample SAMN16246547, study PRJNA631951) | gut metagenome | biome: gut microbiome; feature: rumen; material: SC-attached | host: Bos | place: Iran: Karaj | collected 2018-10 | reverse complement strand
TCAGTTCTTAGAGTGGGCAAAGACTGATTCGTTCTGGTCAACCCGGCAGAAGTCCGAAAGACAAAGAGCTGCTGAGTTCAAAGCTGAAATGCTGAAGGAGCAGAAAGAGACCATTAGGCTAATCAAGGAATGTGAGAACAGAGCCAACGAAGAGCTACGAATTGCCGAAGCGGTTTTGGAAAACATAAAGACGAAAGTAAAGCAGAGACATTGTAAATGGGACGAGACGGTAGCACATTAGACGCGACTCTGAGATTATTCCGCAAGGGAGTAACCCCAGATGAAATAGCAAAGCGACGAATGCTTTCCATTTCTACTTTCTACGGCCATTTGGAGCATTTCGTCAAGGAAGGTAAGATAGACGTATTCAAGCTAATCGATAAGCCAACATTCAAGATTATCAAGTCCGCGATAGATAAGGTTGGGACATGGGGCCTGTCTAACATCAAAGAGAATTGTCCTGATGACATTAACTATACCGAGATACGCTTGGTCGTTGCCCATATAGAGCACAAGAGAGGTAAAAAGAATAGTAATCGTTCTGCTACGACTGAGGGCAGTCCAACTGGAAATAGGGTCGTGAAAGGATGGATAACTCCTTTTGCTAAAGAACTGTATGAAAATATCTACGTCAGGAATTACAAGACCCTTTCCCCTGCTGTAAAAAGCATACTCTCCGACAACTTCAAGTCATGCTTTGATTTGCTGCCTTGGGTAAGGAATCGCAGTAAGGACTTCAAGGCATATACTGGCGGTGATAGGTTTCTAGAACGTGAACTGTCTACGTTCATCACGACGCTGCGGACAGAGATGAACGAGAACGGATATGATTATGATTTACAGAAACAGAATAGTAGTAGAGCTGCCAAGATTCCAAAGATTACCTCTATTACAGCGGAAGAAGCACATCAGAAGGTTAGAGAACTGAGGCCAGCCAATGCAGAGGCCATAGAGAAAAGGCTGCAAGAGCCGAAATACCCTCTATATGACAGTGACTACTTGAAAGAGCAATATCACAACCTGATATGTGCCTACCCACCTCGTGCCAGGAAGATTCTCATTGAACACATCCCGACCGTTGAGGATTACTACAGGAAAGTCCTGCTTAGAGGTGTGGAGTTCTCCAGTAGGCTTGAAGATAAGGCGGCTCTTGACACTTTCCTTAATATATTCAAGCAGATATACGACGACTATTACAACCAGAAACTGAATGCACTGACACTATTTACCCGTCAGATGCACATGAAGCCGTATAATAATCTGACTTCCGATGAAACCGTAAAGCTCGATAAAGCCGAGCATCCAGAGAAATACAAGGAAGAAATTAAGTTTAAGGCATGGGATTGGGGTTTATTTCCAGAGTTGCCCAAGCCAAGATGCCAACATGTCAACTCTGGGGATTTGTGGTTCTGCCATCAGATAGATGAACCTGTCATCGACTTCTATTACGATCCCGATACAGCCTATGAAGATCTGATAGTTCTTGCCATCACTGTAGTCCAGGCCGCAAAGCTCATCACAAAGAGCCTACATGCTTTGATTTACGAATTCTACTATTTTGATAAAGCAGAGATTGTATCTTTTTCCTTGGAAAAGATGGAAGTTTGGCTCGGTGAAAAGGAGAAAATCAAGAAAAAGAAATTATACCGGGGAGAGACACATGTCTTTTGCTATTACGACGAATACGAAGGAAAGAAATCCTACTTAAACAAAACAGTTGGGTACTACGACAAACTGGTTTACTTGGAGAAGGACTTTCAGAAGTGGCTATATGAATTGAGAAAATATGTCGGTATATTATCCAGAGACCGACTCCTTATATACAGCGACTTTTATAAGATTAAGGTCTTTGACAAATTATGTGGCACATCTTGCTCTATCTACACATTTATCAATTGGATCGAAAAGAACAGTATCGAAAAGGTTGCTACTGAGTTTTTTGTAGCAGAAAACAGCAACGGAGTTAACAGAAGGAATTTTCCGGGGAAGTTTCATTTCTGATGATTAAGCAAAGGAGCCTGACCTTTCGATCAAGCTCCTGTTTGGTAGAGGATGGTGGTTCTTTGAGCCGCAACCCTTTCGGGATCGTCGTTATCGACTCCTGCCTTACGGTTAGGAGCATCCTCTTGTATTTTCGTGCTGCAAAGGTACGACAAATTATCGAGAAATAAGCATGAACTGTCTGATTTTTGTCCAAAATTCTCACTCAGCTATAATAGTAGTAGTCCATAGACTACTTATATATATGAATTGAGAGGAGGCTAACGAGGCAGTTAATAATCAACAATACATTCTTATCAATACTTTTATTTATCTATCAATGGAAATAATGATGATAATGTGCTGTTGATATGTTCATAACCGTCTCAATCTCTCATGTCATCAAGATCCTTCATACATTCTTCATAAATTGCCTCACGTTGGGTATCTGACATTTCTGAAAGAGGCATGAACGTGGTGAATAAACTCAGCTTAACAGTGTCATCACTACCCTTGATCGCTTCCTCAGCAGACAGCATAAAACAAAAGCCGTCGTGAACCATATAACCAAGACCTGCATATTCACCATATTCCTTGATATGTTTATTTATCCGTTCATCTACCCCCACAGGTTGCATAGCTCCATTTCTACAGAAATAGTTGACGGCAACCTCATTGGCAGACAGCTCTGGTCTTTTCAGGCACCGCTCATTGTATCTCTGAAGGAAGTGGCTAGTCAGAACAATGATATGGGGATCCTCTGAGTCAGCCCACTTGACTACGTATCGTTTGTTGTCCTTGTAGAACATAATAAAGAGGAACCCACCATTAATTTTAGCAAATGGATGCTCTTTATAGAAATAGATGACAAATGGATTATGCGTCATCGGTGATTTGTAGTCATACAACTTCCAGACAGGATATGAGTAGTTCCGTCTGAATTCATTTGCAGTCTTGGGGAACAAGGCATCACGCTTCCATTCTAGTTTGGGAAGTTCTTTAGCAATGTTTTCCCAAACCTCATGCAGATTCATATTGTTTACTATCATCCCTAATTTATCGTTTCGTTTTCAAATCCAATAGGCACACTTTCCAATACCTCTCTATGAGGATTGGACATGCACTGCTGATATGATCTTTCCATTACGTCTACGAAATTCTTCCTGTAGTTTTCGGTATAGCCTGAATATGACTCCATTTGTTGAAGGATATGACCAGCTTCAATAGCAAGGGCACCCATCATTATTGCGGCATTTGAAACCTCTGGATGGTTCTGCATAATAGCGTGAAAAGCCTGATCCATTTCAGTTGCAATAGTACCTACATTCTTATTCCACAATTCTATAAAGTTATCCTTTTTCATCTTTTTACCAATTATATCCACTGCAAAATTAGCAAATACATTTTATAAAAAGGACGTCGGATGCCTAAAGAAAAGTCAGAAACCGTCTAAAATTGATTTGAGTCAGTCGTTAATGAAGTTCTTGGTGGTCATGTCATAATACAGAGCCTCCAGTTCTGCCAATGTCAGTTTCTCCACAGAATGCTCTATGATTCTGATTAGTTCATCACGCCGTCCTTCGTCGGACTGGCTAAAACGGTTCATGTATGCCATATCTTACAACAATTTGATTGTACTTTCGAGCCGGGGAAGGAGGTTGTTCCTACCATATTCAAAAGCGTCATTCATATCTTTCACCAGTTTATACAAGTTTTCCGCTTGATTTGCCATGTAAGATATAGGCACTTCGATACGGTTCTCCTTAAAGACATCTTCCACGTTCTCAGGGAAGTTGTCTGCAAACAGAGCGTTCAGGGAGATATGTAGCGAATACAAATCCAGTAACTTCATCAACGTCGAGGAACTGACACTATCCCCACGCTCCATCCTAGAAATCGTCAAGAAGCCAACTCCAACCTTCTCCGCAACCTCTGACTGTGTCAAGCCAAGCTTATGCCTGACAGCCTGTAGCCTTCTGCCAAATTCTTTCTGTTCCATAACCTATAATACTAAATGTTTCATCGGATGACCTCCCCACTGGCTATCCCCCTCATATTGGAAACCTACGGAGCTATAGAAAGCCTCGCCCTCTGGATTTTCCTTGTCAACCAGGAGTCCAACACAGGGCAGGTGCATCCGTTCAGCTCTCTTCTTAGTGGCCATCACCAGTTTCTTGGCTATTCCCAAACGGCGATATTCAGGGAGAACGGCCAGAGAGTCAAGATATAGCTCTCCTGCCTGTGTTTCATCGTCTATGCCTGTGTGATCCTTTCCCAGATACTCTTTAGCCGCCGCTATGAATGCTCGACGCAATCTCTTCAAACGACCACCATCATAGTTGACTGCAACACCAACGACTTTGCCAGGGATCATAGCAACAAAGGTATTCTTATAGCTGTACTGTGACACATCAGCTTCCACCAAAGAAATCATCATCTTCCTGAAATCCTCCAGTCCATGACCCTCACCACAGAAGTATAGGCAACATTCGTCAGTCATGGCCATCATTATCAGGTCTGCTATTTCGGGAGCCTGATCCTTGGTTGCCCATTGTATCTTTGGTTTGGGGAAAGTATATCGCCCTGTCAACAGACTTTTCAAGTAAGCCCAAAACAGAGGTTCGCCAGGGCGTTGCTTGTTCTCAATGTACTCAGGGTATTCAGAACACTTCATCACATCCATATCATAGGTATCATCGGGAAACTTCACCATAACCACAACCTGCTCGTTCATGTGGCTTGGTTTTGGATCTTGTTCGCCTACCTTATGCCAGAATGAACTCTTGCCAAACTTCACACCAGCGTCATAGGCTTTAGCCAAATCATTCTCAGTCAATGGCAACTTGGCTTTCTTCATATACTCCTGGGCGTACTGTTTGGCAGGTCTCTCACGATGGGTAAGCTGGTTCTTGGTTTCCCACGTCCAATATTGTCGTAGCTCTGCCACGATGTCATCCCAGGACTGCATCGTAAATGTGCCAGTTCCCATCTGGAGGATAGTGTACTCGATGCCCGACCAACCACGGAATAGGTTTGTCTCACAGAAGCCATTCCTGAGATAGAAATCCTGTCTGCGTCGCCTAATTTCCCTATTGTCGGCAGACTCCTGTCTCGTTGACTCTATATCCATCACCAACGACTGTCCTCGATATTTTCCTACTACAAGCGGAAGAATTTGTTGACCATAGCCTTGACCTCTTAGATCTTCCCTCACTGCAAAGTACCAAAACCAACTGAAGGAGGGTCTGGGATAGACGATAGTGAACCCAATGAAGTCCTCCCTCTCATAGTAGGCAGTGAAATCAAGCCCCATTTCACCTATGAGCCGTAACAGGTCATCCCAGGGGATTTGCTCTTCCTCTGGAAATGCAGTCTGGTAGAGCTGCTTTATCTGTTCGTCAGCGTTGGCCGCTGTTATTTGTTTCGTTGTCATTCTGTCACAACTGGTTTGCCCGCATCCTTCCAAGCAATTATACCGCCTTTGAGGTTTACACACTTATAGCCAATGTCTGCCAGTTTCCCTGCTGCATTAGCGGAACGACGGCCACTTCTACAATATATGGCGATCTTCTTGTCTATGGGTAGGGCTGATTTTGCTTTTTCCACGAAGTCCGATTGCCCCTGATCGATGAGAATGGCCCCCTGAATATGGCCTTCAGCAAACTCAGCGGCTGTTCTCACGTCCAAGATAACCACACTGGAATCTGCAATCAGTTCTGCAAATCCATTAACATCAGTGTTCTTGAAGTTTCCCTGGCCACAGGCTGTGGTCAGCCCTAAGACCGCAAGTAAGCATGTTAGTATTTTCTTCATAAATAGTTTGTTACTTTATTTCAACATATCGTCAACATCTTGCAAATCCCCTCTAGATACTCTTGGTCAGTCTCGTCGAAGGTCGATAGTTCCTTGCTATCAACGTCGAGCACGGCTACAATCTCAGCATTTTGGGAGAATACCGGCACAACAATCTCTGAGCGCGACAAGCTACTACACGCTATATGACCGGAATACCTGCTTTTTGCTAATTCAATGAAATCCATAACCAATGTTAATTTATAATGTTATCGTTTCTTCCAAACCGTATCGTAGGATTCTCGGATGAGTACCAGCATCTGTTTATCGTCCTCATCATTCTATCTAATGCTCATTCAATATCATGGTGCCATCTGAGACAATGTTAGAAACTGCTTATTTCTCTATCAAATAGAGGAGCCCCTCTTGTAACATAAGATTTAGGCTCTAATTTCGTTTCACAATCAAGTAAAACCTCAAGGATTCGATAGACAGTCCGGCTGTTAGATAATTCCCCACCTCTTCGTTTAGCCATACCACCAATAGCTTCTTCTTTTCCTATAACTTGACAAAAGTATCGTCTTTTATCTGGCTCATATCTTAAATCCAAAGAGAGATTATCTTTAATTTTCGCAAGAATGTCTTGAGGAATACACTCATTATTAAATATAGGTAATACGAAGGTATCTTCATCCCACTCGTAATCATCTCTACCAACTCTGTACTCTCCATCTATGTAGTGCCAGCATCGAATATTAGAAAAAATGTTATAAAAGCCTAACAATATGTCAAAACTCATAGGTATGGATTTTTCATTGTTGATAGTAGTTTTTATACACTTCCACCCTTCTTGGAATTTTTCTTTATTATAGTTGAGTATAACATAAGCAAACAGTTTAAGCACAATATAATTTCTATAATCTATGGAAATTGTTGGGCCTAACTTTAATTCTTCTATCATATATTCGGGTACGTCTTTAACGATACCTTCGTAGTATCTTGAATCGTCATCAGAAGCAAAAAGAAGATTAGAAACATACTTGCTAAGCAACGCAAAGACATACGAATTATATGTATAAGCTGATTTCATTTTAATGCGAATACCATACTTAATGTAGTCGCCTCCCAATCTCAACAATTCTACCCTTTCTAAACTACATTCATTTATCATTTCAAGCAAGTAAGAGTAGCCTTTTACAAAACCTAATTCATAACGCCAGGATTCGTGTAATACACATTCATATATAGAATACATGTTAATATCCTGTATAGGAATATTATCCGCAAACAATTTGTTTAGGATAGAAATTGGATAGCGGAAAAAACTTGGCAATTCATGTTCCATCAAATCAAGCTCAACAGACGTTTCATTGTTGGATCGACCAATATATAGTTTATATACTTTTTGTCTATTTTCCTTGTGGGAAAAAGATAATACTCGAATATTTTTGATTAGGAGATTGCCTATGTTGATAGGACTTTGCTTGCACGTCAATTTCTCGATATTCGCATAGCCAAAAGAACAATTATATTCCTCGCAGTCAAATACATACGAATTCCTTAAGGATAAATTAAATGAATCCTTAAAAAGGAATCCATCCGAAATATTAGAAATCTCTTTTTTTATATTTAGATTGGCCACACTGATAAATGGCAATATCTTTTCTGATAAACATTCAGATGATATAGGATGTTGACAATTCCATCCCCAAGAATAAAACTCATAGAGTTTAGAATTGTTAGAATTGTCTATTTGTAAAATGTAGGATTTCTGCTTATCAATTATTATCATAACAACCATTCAATCAATAAATATACCTTCAACAATCTTAAACAAAGTTTACCACATCAGTGTACTCTAACCCTATAATTTCATTATGTATGTGTATATTTAGTTTTAATGATTTCATTTCGTCCAAATCTGGCATAATTTCATCAAAATGTGTATGGAAATCATCCAAATTCACTTTCCATAATTGATGCTGACCAGCATAATTATTTATAAGTTGATTAATATTATCATCAGATTGAAGATAAAAATATTCTATTTGACCAGGAGACGTCAGAATTGCACCAGAGGCATCATATTCTACGAGTTCGTTCTTTATGGCATTTATTAATAATAGAGGCCCCATATCAAAATCGTATCTAGTTTCGGTAGAAATAATCCTGTACAGTCCGCTGTCTCCTTCTTTGAGATAATCTGAATTCAAGTCAATATTGTTAATTACATCGATTAGTTCATCATCTGCATAAAAATTTTGCTGAGAAATACGTTCATCTAATACCCCATTGCGAAAAATTCCACAAACCGCAGTACCATCTATATCTAAACGAAGAAATCTGCCTGTAATATCATATATATTGTTATTATCTCCTTCACCAATATAAACAGTACCATTTTCAAAGAATTGGAATCCTGTAAATGGTCTATTGGCATTTGGAAGTATTCCTAATGCCATGCCATAGATTTCGTCACGAATTGGGCCTATATTCCAATCTTCTTCATGTATAATGTCAAAAATATTATTGGCAAAAACTGTCATATCCTTATATAGCTTCCCTTCCTTATAGTAACCAAATGTATATTGCCCTTTAGCAAGATAGAACCCCCACCCGTGCGATCTTTCATCCTCTGCTCCACCAATATACATATGATGTTTAGGATATGACAAATAAGCGACAGATCCGATTCCGCCACCACCAAAAAAGGAAACGATTCTCTTATTATTCTCAGATTTATAAATTTTCACGCCATATCCGTTGGGCATGCAATAATTGCCCACAACTAAAGCTTCACCCGTGTATGTGGCCCCATCTAGTAATTCCACATTTTTCACCTTAGAGATTTTATCACTACTCTTAAAGGTTTGGGGGTTAACCATCCGACGAGCAAAATAATCTACAACACCTTTAACACCTACAGGAACTGCCTTCTTTTGTCTTATACCATCAGCAACAAATGAATTTGCAAAATCATTCCAACACTCTTGATATTCATCAGGTAAATCATCTTCATTTAAGCCAATAAAATCTTCTTTATCAAATAGCCAAGCAAAGAAATTAATACTTTTTTTAGAATGATCAATTACAAAATCTAAAATATCATAATCATCACCTACATTTTCTTTGTTTATAATTTTTTCATAATTTTTCAACAAGAAATTCTTTTTATAATTATCATCTGCAATTAATTCTTTTATTTTTTTAGATGAATTAGGTGTTGGATATCTGTAATTATCAACATAATATCCCATAAAAGCTTTTGATTTATGAATGTCTATTATACTCCCGTCAGGGTTTCTCATACGACCATCAAAAAAATCATCCATATTAGGTTGCCAAAAAATATTAGATGTATATTTTCTAGCAACATTAATAAGATTACGATTTAGCTCATCATCATATGGAAACAAAAAAGTTTCAGTATTATAACTTTTAGTAGAATTATATCGATATTGATACTTTCCTTTTGCTGGTAAATCATCCAATTCATCATCAAAAAAGTCATCCATCATAGGGATCTCTCTAACAGGATTTGCTTCTACAATAAGTAAACGACCTTCATTTGTTCCTGGATTATCTTCAATATTTAATATTACATATTTTTTCATACTATTTATAAATAAATTGATTGAACATTCTTCGATACACTTTTGTCCACCACAACTCGCAGACCACGCAACGACTCTGCCGAAGCTACAACCTCGTTCTCCAGCTTCTCATATCTGGCGATGCTGCGGATGAACTCCTGCAGCAGCGGTGCATCCTGCCGTTCGGCCTTGCGAAAAGTCACTCTATCCATAATTCATCTCTTAATAAACTCCCTGTCAGATAGAATTTCTGCATTTGTGTTTTTTGCGATTTCAATAATCTCCTTAGAGAAATCGCTTTCTGGGGTTGATAACTGAATATATAACGTATCAATCGGTCTTGTTAGTGCCATATAAACCAGATGTAGAGCATATTCTTTTTTTAATTCCTCTTCTTTTGAAAACAGATTTTTGTTATATCGAGCATATATTGCAGCCTTCGCACTATAATAGGTACTATAAAAAAATGAATCTAAATCGACACATAGCACATTCCATGCTTCTAACCCTCTACATGACTCATAATAAATGAATCGAGTTTCATATGCTGCAGGCACCCTTAATTCCCTTTTGTCTTCACTTACGCCACTCCATATAACTATATTTTCAGACGAGATTCCAAGTTTTCTGTTTTTAGTAGTTTCTATTATATCAACATTGTCTAATTCGTCTATATTAATAGTCCTTCTTCTTTCAGCGAAAGTATATCCCGTTGAAGGAAGCAAGACCATGCTGTTTTCATATTCTGAGCATCCCATTATTTTTCCTGATCTTCTGATTTCATCTAATGTATCATTCGAAAAACCTTGAATGCCACACCTTAAATCCAATATAACCCTTCCCAGTCCTTTTGATTCGTTTGCCGAGTGAATGGGACTTGCCAACTTGTAAAATTCGCCAAAAGCGTTGACGAAGTTGACAATATTGGATTTCTGTCTATAGCTTCGAGCACCTAATGGAATCTTGTCAAATTTTACCTGTGCATTTAAAGCAACTGTCCAATCTGTTTCAACGGATGTCCTAATTAACTGATCCTTTCCTCCTGTAGAAATAATTATATTTTCTGGGCCATATATCTTCATGAGAATAAGTTTCTCATAATTATTACAGTCCTGAGCTTCATCTATTAGAACACTTCTAGACCACCATTTAATTCGTGCAATGACTTTATCGATATCCGATTTAAATTCGGTATATTCATATTCTTCTTCCGATTTGAAAGAAGATACTTTGTCCGTCCTTAACATATAATTGACAAACTCTCTTCTGTTATCCAAATTGTTTTTAAGCCAAAAGTCATAGTAGCCTTCTGGATCATAAACCAATTTGTGCAAATTCTCTAGGACTTTGTTGTAATCAGGAAGGAAAAATTTATGACCTTCTTCTTTTTGAAGATACTTCTTTGTATTGTTTATATAAATTGTTCTCAGGTCTGAAAGATATTCTATTTTATATTTCTTATCCTCTAAAAAATATATATATTTCTCAATCTCGCCATAGTCTCCTCTGTCTATAACGTCATTATATTTCCCCCCGAAAATCTTGTGTTCTGGTTCTTTTCCTGTTTCATGATAGAATTCTCTAATGTATTTATCTGCAATGTCAAGTCGATCCTCACACACTTTCATAAGTTCTTTAATACGATCTCCTGTAAGTAGGATGCCCAAGCCTGTATCTTTATATAGGCGATAAAAGAATTGATGAATAGTACGAATAGAAAGATTTGTATTCCTAAAATCTCCAATGTTTCGAAGACAGTGCTTTAAATCAAACACAAGAAGATGATTATAGGTAAGGAACCTACAATGGTGTCGTTCTTTTACAATATTGTAAACTGCCCTCGTCAACATTAACGTTTTCCCACTCCCTGCTTTTCCTTGTAATATAGTTAACGATTTGCCCCTGTTTTCAAGTATTCTCAACGGGGTTTTAAGTCCTTTCTCGGTGATTTTATTTATTCTCTCTTTTGTAAGAATACCTATCTCTACTGTTTTGTTAGCAGTATCAATGTAGTCTTTTACGAGTAATGGCAAATCCTCTATGGAGTTGAAGCTGGCAATCTTGTGTGTTTCCATCTGCATCCTTTTGCATGCTGAATACAGCAGTGTTACTACATCTAAGTCGGAGTTAAGAATAATGTAGTCATTCTGTATTTGCTTTTGACAGTCTTTTGAAGAAATCCAATAGAAATATGGACAGTATACAAGAGGTTGTAAACATCTTGATGAAAAATTCTTCAGATTTAAGCTCTCTTCATCCAATGCGTCACAATAATTTAGCAGGCCTTCTGATGAAAACAGCAAAGAGGCATTTTCGTCTATGTCAGTAATGCAATCTTCATATTCAACCTTTATCCCAATCACAAGATTATTAACACGGTATTTATCATGATGTTTTGTCTCATAAAAGTAGTCGTTACCTTCTTCGTCATTGAGATTTATAAAAATAAGCAATTCTGTTTCGCCAAATCCATCCGTGGCAGCAGGAAAATGGTTTACGATATAGACATCGCCACTCTTTCCTTCAAATAGATTGTAAAAACCACGATTTAAGTTATCAACCGTTATGCGATAGTTTGTGCAAATATTGATTTCAGTAATATTCATAAAAAAAGC
>JAEEGK010025923.1_pt1 | contig 11981 bp, 7 predicted proteins | sample 8958771 | NCBI WGS metagenome assembly JAEEGK01 (sample SAMN16246547, study PRJNA631951) | gut metagenome | biome: gut microbiome; feature: rumen; material: SC-attached | host: Bos | place: Iran: Karaj | collected 2018-10 | reverse complement strand
CTTCTTTTCAAAATTTTTTCTCATACTCAGCTACTACAGCCTTACGACGGTTAACAGCTAATGACTCGGGGAAACAGTCGCGAGATACGGCGACGATTCCAATCTTAATTTCAGGTACGTTGTTCATAAATAACTTAAAAATAAAGTAATGTTTAGTTCACAATTGCTGCAAAGATACAAATAAGTTTGCAAAAAACTAAAACTTTCTAAGATTTTTTTCACACTGAATTGCAGGATTCACATTTTTTTTGTATCTTCGCCCCCCGATGGCCATTAAATATACGCATAAGGAAGAACTTTGGAACGCATGGAGCCACGCAGGCGGCATCGTCATGGGTGTGGCTTTCGGCATCATTTTCATGGTGATGGCATTCAAGGGCGACAACCCTTGGGCGCGACTTGGTGTATGTCTCTATCTCTTCGGTATGCTGGGTTCTTATGCGGCATCAACCATCTATCACACACTGCCTCGCCGCTCAAAATGGAAAGAGCGGCTGCGCCGTTGGGACCATGCTGCCATCTATTGGCACATAGCCGGTTCTTACTCTCCATTGACGTTAATCGCCTTGCGTACTCAGGGTTATTGGGGCTGGAGTCTCTTCATCTTCGTATGGGCTTGTGCCATTGCCGGAACCATCATCAGCTTCGTACGACTCAAAGAGCATTCCAACATTGAGACCTTTTGCTACATCGGCATGGGCTTAAGTGTCTTAGTGGCGTTCAAGCCCCTCATCGATTCCGTATCGACAGCTGCCGTTATCTGGATTATCGCCGAGGGTGTCAGTTACATCACTGGTGCCATCTTCTATTCCTTTAATAAAAAGAGGTATATGCACTCCGTCTTCCATTTCTTCGTCCTCATCGGTAGTCTCTGCCACATCATTGCCGTCTGGGACGTACTGATGGAATATCTCTAAAAAAAAATACTACCGCCTCTCATCAAAGGCGGTAGCAAATTATTGATGTTTCACATCGAGCCTGCTCACGCTTGGCATAACTCAAGCAAGCTTGGTTCTGCTCTCGCTTAATCGCAGCCTTCACTATTCACTCTTACCTTATTTCACGTATTCCGAGAAATCGGTGAGGTGCATATCGCCCTTGCGAGCCAGCGTATCGTGCATAGCAAAGGCAGCAGTCAGGTTGTGACGTGTCTGACCCATCTTGGCTATCTTCAGATAGTCCCACAGCAACTGCTTGTAGTCGGGATGAGCACAGTTCTCGATGATGGTCTCGGCACGCTGAGCAGGACCCTTGCCACGCAGGTCGGCAACACCCTGCTCTGTCACGATGATGTTCACGTCGTGCTCTGAGCTGTCCTGATGACTGACGAAGGGAACAATGCTGGAAATAACACCGCCCTTAGCCGTAGAAGGACAGGTGAAGATGCTCAGATAAGCATTGCGGATGAAGTCGCCCGAACCTCCGATACCGTTCATCATCTTCACACCACTGATGTGTGTTGAGTTGGCATTGCCATAGATGTCGCACTCGATAGCGGTATTGATGGCAATAACACCCAGTCGGCGAATCACCTCGGGAGAATTACTGATCTCACTCTGACGGAGGGTCAGGTGGTTCTTGAAGTAATCCATATTGTCGTAAACCTGCATCAGGCAATCGTTGGAAACAGTCAGCGAACATGCCGAGGCATCCTTCACTCTGCCGTTCAGCATCATCTCAACCACTGCATCCTGCAACACCTCAGTATAGATGTTGAAATCGGGCACATGCTTATCCTGTCCGAGAGCACCGAGGATGGCATTGGCTGTTGAGCCTACACCACTCTGCAAGGGCAGAAACTCCTTGGGAATACGCCCCTTGTGCATTTCCTCTACCAGGAACTCAGCTGTCAGGTAACCAATCTTGTCTGTCACAGGGTCGCTGTCCTTGAAGGCACGGGCCTCGTCGGGAATGTTGCACTCCACCACACCAGCTACCTTATCCTTGGGAATCGTTACGTAGGGTACACCGATACGGTCGCTCACATTCACGATGGGGATAGGCTTGCGATAAGGAGGATCCAGCGGCTCATAAACATCATGGATATATTTCGCATTAGGATTATGGAATGAGTTCAGCTCCAAAATCACGTGCTTAGCCAAACGGGCTGCTGTCGGAGAGATGCCGCCAGCTGCTGTCAGATAGACGCGATAGTCATTGCCCACCTCCTCAATGTCACAAACCTCGAGAATGGCCCAGTCAACATCACCATAGAAGCCATAACGCAACTCCTGAGCCATGTGACTCAAATGCAAGTCGTTGTAGGGAATCTCACCCATGTTCACATGCTTGCGGAAATCGGGATTGGTAGTGTAAGGGGCACGATACTTGATAGCCTGTGCGTTAGCCAGCACACCATCAGTCGACTGACCTGTTGATGCACCAGTGAAGATGCCTACCTTAAACTCTCTGCCGGCAGCATGTTCTGCCTCGGCAATATTAGCCAGTTCCTTGGTTGTAGCCTTAGCCACACCAGCAGGTGTAAAACCACTCATGGCAATGTTATCGCCATTCTTAATCAGTGCTGCAGCCTCTGCAGCTGTCATACGTGTATAAGCCATTTTTATCTATAATTTGCAAATTTGGCTGCAAAGTTACTAATAAAATAAGAATTAAGAATTAAGAATTAAGAATAATTTTGTACCTTTGCACCAAATTTATAATTTTATTATGGAATCTAAGTTAGTAATTTACAATACGCTGACTCGTCAGAAAGAGCGTTTCGAGCCCATCAACGCCCCTCATGTGGGCATGTATGTCTGTGGTCCTACCGTTTATGGCGATCCCCATTTGGGTCATGCCCGTCCTGCCATCACCTTCGACTTGTTGTTCCGTTACCTGAAACACCTTGGCTATAAAGTAAGGTACGTGCGTAACATCACGGATGTAGGTCATTTGGAGCACGATGCCGACGAGGGCGAAGACAAGATTGCCAAGAAGGCACGACTGGAACAGGTGGAGCCGATGGAGATAGCACAATACTACACCAACCGCTATCATCAGTATATGGATGCGCTGAACGTGCTGCGCCCCTCTATCGAGCCTCATGCCACCGGCCACATCATCGAACAGCAGCAGTTGGTTCAGCAGATTCTCGACAACGGCTTTGCCTATGAGTCGAACGGATCTGTCTATTTCGATATCGAGGCTTACAACAAGAAATTCAAATACGGAATCTTGAGCGGTCGCTCGCTGGAGAACATCAAGGACGAGAGCCGTGAACTGGCTGGCGTAGGCGAGAAGCACAACCAAGCCGATTTCGCCCTGTGGAAGAAAGCTCAGCCCGAACACATCATGCGCTGGCCCTCGCCTTGGAGCGACGGATTCCCTGGTTGGCATTGCGAATGCACTGCCATGGGACGCAAGTATCTGGGCGAGATGTTCGACATCCACGGAGGCGGTATGGACCTGGTGTTCCCACACCATGAGTGCGAGATAGCCCAGGCGCAGGCCTCGATGGGCCATCCTGCCGTGAAATACTGGATGCACAACAACATGCTGACCATCAACGGTCAGAAAATGGGCAAGTCATACAACAACTTCATCACCCTTGAGCAGTTCTTCACGGGTAATCACCCACTGCTCGAAAAAGCCTATTCGCCCATGACCATCCGCTTCTTCGTGCTCTCAGCCCACTATCGCGGCACCGTCGATTTCTCCAACGAGGCTTTGGTGGCTGCTGAGCGTGGACTGGAGAAACTGATGAATGCCATTGCTGATATAGACCGCATTCAGGTCGCTGACAAATGCGATGCCGAGACGGAGAAAATTGTTAAGGCTTTGCGCCAACAGTGCTATGATGCCATGAACGACGACTTGGCTACACCACAGGTCATCAGCCATCTGTTTGAGGCTTGCACTGTTATCAATAAGTTGGTTGACCACAAGGCTACCATCTGTGCCGACTGTCTGAAAGAGTTGAAGGAAACAATGCACCTCTTCGCGTTCGACATCCTCGGACTCTCAACGTTCAATGGTCAATGTTCAATGGTCAATGGAAACAATGCCCGTGAGGAAGCTTTCGGAAAAGTGGTGGATATGGTGCTCGATCTGCGTGCCAAAGCAAAGGCAAACAAGGACTGGGCCACTAGCGATCAGATTCGCGACGCCCTCGCTGCAGCCGGCTTCGAAGTCAAGGATACCAAGGACGGAGTCACTTGGAAACTGAACAAGTAATACAAAAGGGATGGGGCAGGGGGATGTCACTTGGCACATTCATACGCTTCTCGCGTCATAAAGACGGCAACGGTCTTGTCGCGAAGATATTCTGCAGACATATACATCAGGCCGGCATAGGGATTGGCTGTGCCCCATGAGTTTTTCATCGTAAAAAAGAGGCGCTGCTTGGGGTCACGGGCTATACCTACTATCGCCATACAATGGTTGTCGGTGGGCGCCGTATTAAAATGTCCGTCGGCAATGCCCTCTTGAAACGAGAAGCCGTATTCGTCGGTATCGCCCTCCCAGCAGACGGCGTGGCGATGACGGATGGCTCGCTCCACATGTGCCAGCAGTGAGTCCTTGGGAATGTTCAGAAACTTGTTTTTCTCCCAATTGTCTGGCAGGTCGAGCACTACTTCTTCGCCATAGGGATAGTTGTCGTTGCTGGTCAATGCCATGTATTCGCCAGGAGCGCACACGCTGTGGGCAAATTCCAAGGGGGTATAGCGGGCTCCTAACATAAAGACCCATCTGGGCTGGGGCAATTGGTGATAGGTAGTGTCGGGATAGGCGTCGTGCGACACTATTCCATATCGCCCAATTATATTTAATAAGGTGGAACCCATACCTCGCAAGTTTCTCCGTTTCACCACCCGCTCGATATAAGCCGTTGACAAATGTACTGAGTCGCCCCTCAGAATATGTTCCGTTTCGATGGTTGAAAGCATGGCATAAGCCCAGCAGAACTGGCTCTGCCCCTGATTCTTGATGGGTGTCATGGGCAGTCGCACCTCGTCAGTAAACACCACTTTCGGTTGTTTCTGACAAGCCACGAAGCTTATTGCCAAGAGTAGAAACGCGATTTTTTTCATTCACCTGCTGATTGTTCTAACGCATCCCTTCGGAAATCGGAGGGACTGATGCTGAAATGCAGTCGGAAGCAATTGCTGAAATAGGTATTGCTGCTGAAACCGCATTCGTTAGCTATCTGCACTATACTCTTTTCGGGATGCTCCACCAGCAACTTGGCTGCATATTCCAAACGCAGCTGTTGGATGTAGCTGGTCATTTTGGCATGATTACTTCCTTTTGAGAATATTGTTCCCACCTTCTCCTTCGACAGATGGAAGCGTTCCATAACGGTCTGCCTTCCGAACTTGGGATTCAAGAAGAGGTGTTCGCGCATGACGACATCGTCGATTTTCCGGAACATCTGTTCGTCGGTAAGTCCGCTTAATTCCGACATATCATCGGTGCTATTTTCCTGATTTTGCGTTTTGCCCAGATATAAGGTCTTATAATTCACTGTTTCGGCTATCTGCTTGGCAAGGAGACGGTTCTTACGGCTGATAGACCTGTTCTTGAAAATGATGACAATGACAAAGACAAGGAGCAACAGGGCCAGGATGCTGATGATGACAGCCAGTTGTTTTGCCTTAGTGGCAGCGGCATGTTCACGTTCTGCCTCAAGCTGCTGCTCTAAAGCTGCATAGTGGGCTAAGTGCTCACGGGCAGTGGCCTCTCGCACACTGTTCTCTATCTTTTCGAAGGCACTGAGCATATTCTCCTGTTCGCCCAGCGAGACATAGGCTGCAGTGATGTAGTTCTGGGCCTGACTGCGATAGAAGTGGATATAGTCGGCTCGCTTCTGGGCGCTCTTGGGTTCGCGATAGCTTCCGTCGTGATATTTGTCGGGGTGTTGCTCGTAGTCGTCAAGTCGTTTGATGATGAGACGAGCCGAGGGCAGTGTTTCAACATACTGCTTGTGCGAAGCGAGTTGCCCAATCTTACGCTTCAAGGCAATGATGAGTGCATCGAGTTCGGCAAACCTGCCACCGTCCTTTACCCGATGAAATGAGCCTTCAAGCTGATAGATGGCACTGTCGAGTTTTGCGACCCCCTCCTTCTGTTGTCCCCTCGCCCACAGCGCTGCACCGATTTCTGCCTCCATACGCAGGGCATTCGTGTGCTGACTGGCTCCCAACTGGTGGCAAGTCTCAACAAATTCCTGCGACCGCTGCAGATAGGCCGTCGTATCGTCCTGCATACGGGCAACATAGGAAAGCAACTCCAGTACATCCAGTCGCCGTTTCAAATCGCTATTGACGGAATCGTTGTCCAGCAAGCGCAATCCGATAGCCCGAGCCGAGTCCATGCGAACATCCTTCGGTCCGCCGAGCAGGGAGTCCATCTGTTCATGCATTTGCGTTGAACTGTAAATCCTTGCCCTCAGCTGGTTGGCTTTCCACTGGCTGATATTACCCACTATGACTGCCGAATCGACAATCTGCAATGCCCGTTTCGGCTGATAAGCATAGATTGCCATCGCAGCCTGTTGGGTGTAAAGTGTATCAGAGGGGTGTGGCACATGGTTGTCCGCCTGTCCCGTTTGGTTTTTGGTTGAATCTGTGCAGCCCACAGCAATCATCGTAGCCCCTATGAAGATAAGGTGTAATACTCGTCGCATATTTACTTCAATCAATTGTTATTGAATACGTTGCAAAGATAGATAAATTGTAGAAAATACACAAATGATTTTAAAAGTTTTTGAACCCGAAAATGTTGTAATTTTGTCTGAGAACCTTTAAATCTTGTCTGAAAACGGCAAAAAAATGCACTTTTTCTATTAATTAAAGAAATTTCTTGTATCTTTGTCATTAATTTGCATCATTATAAATTTTGAAAATTTACAAAACCCGATAATTATGAAACTGAAGCTAAACACCAACCACTTGTTTTGGTACACATTGTTAACAGCTGTTTGTGTGCTATTGTTGCCCCAGAAACTGGAGGCCGACACGCACTACTATACAGACATCATGGTCGTTGGAAGCGACGATTCGGATTGTTACCAACGCTCCGGATGGAAACACATCGACCAGGACCTCAACGACGGTGCGGGTGGCGACTACATATACCTGCTTTACAAGGATGATAACTCACTGACTCCAACAAACCAGATTACCGATTTCTGTCTCAAGTCTTACGACAGCTGGGGTGATGTCCTCGACGAATTCACAGATGACAAAGGTGTAAGATGGACGCTTGCCCCTTATGACGGCGGCAGTCATTTCAAGAGCAGCAAGGGCGACTTGAACAGCAATGCAGGAGGAGCAAGCATCTATCTGTATTATACGAAGCAGGATTTTGCCGACGAGCGCATTGTGACGAACATCTGGTTCAATGATGACGCTTCAGGCAGTGTGAATGGTATGGATCTGAACTGGAAGGCTGGGGGCGACTACATCTATATGCATACGAAACACGTGTCTGATGATGATGGAATATTTAGCGATGCTTCCTCGGCTTTTACCTGGAATACTTCAGGGCGTGGCAGTATTCACTTGAAACTGATGACTTCGAGTTATTCTCCCTACCGCACTTTTCACAATGCCACTTTTAGCTTGAAGGACGAAAAAGGTAATAAGATACCTATATTCTATCTGAATGAAATAAACAGTGATTCGGGCAATGACTATGTGAAAGCTGAGTTTAAAAACGTGATACCGAAAGAGACAACACTCTTCCTCACCAACTCGACACAATATTCACCAAAATACTGTCTGATAACCAGTAATGACGACCAGCAACTCGACTATTACCGTGAAGACGGCAAGGGCAGGGCTTCAGGCAATGGCTATGCCGAACTGGAATGGTTCTGGCCGGCACGTTTCGCAGGCAAGAGCTATGTGCTGTGCGTGGACGGACAGTTGTATTATAATGACAGCGGAACCACGGGGTATAGAGATTATTCCCGTGAGATTGGCTCTATTACTTTCGATGATGTAACTTGGCAGACCTTCGATCCCGTGCCCGGAACGGAAATCGGCGAAGAGGGTATGGTGAAGATTCCTTGTGTCAGCGACCATCCCATAGACTGGATTTCTGTCAGTTACTATGATGGATACCGTCAACGGAAAACCATACCGTCCAGGAAAGTAGAGAACGGTTCATACGCAGGTTTCGTACTCTTGCCTGCCACCGAACCTCATGACAGTGTCGTGATAAGCGGTCGCATCGTGACGGCTTCGTGGGATAAGGATAAACTCGGCGACCCCACATGGCCTACCAGCAACAAGAATACACTGACGCTGGTGCTTGACAGTGTACCAATGATGCACAACCCACGCAGACTGACTGCCACGGTGGACAGTATCGGTAGCGTGGTGCTGAACTGGAAGGTCAGCAAACCGAAATATGCCGACCTCATGGATTCTGACCAGTTCCTCGTAGAACGTTCGCTGACAGGTAAGCTGGACGACTTTACGAGCATCGGTAGCGTGATGCTCGATTCAGAGACGGAGGAATATACTTTCAAGGACTCGCTGCTCATCTCCAGCCTCACCCCCGAAATGATAGACAGTGTGCTGGGAGTTCCGCTGGTGCGCTATCGTGTGGCTCGTGCTGCCACCTTGCAATTGTGGGGTAAAAACAAGAACCCTACCATCAGTTATGTTCAGCCGCAATTGGCCACGCTCTCGCTGATGCAGCCCACCAATGCTTCTGCCGACTGGAGCAACCGAGAGGAATCGAAGATTCTGGTGAAATGGGACTATCTGAAGAACGACAAGTCGCACACCTATGTCTGGGACAATCGCGCCGAGATGCGCTTGGAGATAGAGATGTCTAATCGTGACAAAGAGATTGTAGGCAAGGAGACACAGGTGCTCACTGCCGACCAGATAGCTGCCCGCCAGCTGGAAGTCACGCTCCATCACTCGTGCGTGTTCTACAAGATTACTATGGTGACCGAATCTAAGAATTCGCCCATCGGACAAGGTACAGGTGGCGTCCTTCTGAATATTGCATCCAAAGCCGACTATGACACGTTCAGAAATCGTGTCGCCAATGGTGAGACACAGTTGAATGCCATTCTCACTGCCGACATTTCTGCAGGGACCGACGTCCTGTCAACCGATAGCAAAAAACCTTTTGCCGGCAATTTCAATGGTAACGGTCATCAGCTAAACTTCAACTTCAGCAGCTACAGCCAGAACTATCTCGCCCCGTTTGTACATGTGGGCAACGGCTTTGTGGTTGCCAATCTGACGACCACCGGACAATTGAAGTCTGACAACAAGTATGTAGCAGGACTGGTAAGCCACACGACCGACGGTGTAGCCAGCATCGAGAACTGTACGTCTGGCATTACCATTACAGCAGGTGGCACCGGCGACGCTACGCATGGTGGTGCTGTCGCCTTACATTCTGCACCCGGTCTTTACATCAGCAACACCCTGTTCAACGGCAGCATCAACTTAGGCAACAGGACCTATAGCGGCGGCTTTGTAGGGTGGCGCGACAGTACAGTCATGGCATACTTAAGCAACAGCTATTATGCAGGTGGAACAACCACTGCATCCAATTGCGTCACGTTTGTGCGCCACAGGAACAACCTGTTGACTTTCCTCGACAGCTGCTCCTATAAGAATGCCTTTGGCGACGCACAGGGCTTCCAGTCTGCCACAGCTCCTGATAACGAGTGTTGGAAGGACGGCAAACCTGCCATCCAGCAGATTGAATTCTCTACACCTGTAACAGGAAATACGATAGATGTGCAAGTGCCCGACTCGGCATTCTACTATGAGAACAACGGCAAACTGATAAAATCGTCGCTTTCTGCCCAGCAGCAGCTAAGCTCCGTTATCCTGGAGTGGGCCACTGACGGAGGGGCTATCGACTATTTCATCGTGAAGCGTCGCGACAAGGCCAAGGGTGCCGATGCATGGGAAACCATCGCCAATCAGCTGACGGAAAACAGGTATGAAGACAAGACCACTGCTCCGCTTCACACCTACGAATATTGCGTACTGGCTGCCAACGACTGCCAGGGCGTCACTTATCAGTCAACCGACACCATCCCGGGACTATGTGCCCCGACAGGTACCGTACGGGGTTACGTACGTTTCCCCGACGGTTCTGGTATTCCTGGAATCGATGTGATTATCAGTTCTTCTGACGGCAGTGTAGAGGAATCTGCAAAGACCGACGAGAGCGGCTATTTCCACAAGGAGGGACTGCCCTACGGCGACTTCGCAGGAGCCTATCATCTGGCCCCCAACCTGAGCGGCTATTCGGAAGTCCGTGACATCACCTTCGGCACAGAACCTGGTACTAACCTGATTAACAATATTGAGTTCTATGTCGATGAGAATGTCAAATTCTCGGGTTTCGTACTCTATAACGGCACGAGCATCCCTGTCCATGATGTTTCGTTCTTCGTTGACGGACGTGAAGTCAGAACTGCTGCCGGTCCCGTCACCACCGACTTCGAGGGTAAGTTCTCCTTCCGCATGTTGCCTGGCGACCATATCATCCAGGTGAAGAAAGACGGCCACACCTTCTATCAGGGCGGCTACTACTATGAGGGTAACGACACCACGCAGAAGACACATAGCTTCATCGTGGATAAGGCCGGTGTCTATTTCTACGATGATACCCGCATAAAACTTATTGGCCGTGTGGCTGGTGGTAAGGAACAAGAAGCACTCCCATTGGACAACTCGCTGGGCCGTAACAATCTGGGTGACAACCTCCAGATGGTGTTTACCTTGGAGGGCGATCGTGCCTCACGCCTGGTTTGGGACATCCAGGATGCCAACCTCAAGGAACGTGATGAAATATTCCATCATCCTACACACGACGAGGACGATTACTTCACACAGGTACACACCTCGCTCTATCGCATGGTGGTGAAACCTGATGTGCGCACTGGTGAGTATGAAGTCATGCTGCCCCCTGTGAAGTGGAAGATTGAGCAGATTACTGCCCAAGGCTATGCCACCCTCTTCCAGGACGGCCATACTAGCGACGTCATCGACCTTTCCGACTCGCTGACACTGCATACGGATATCATTCACGGACAATGGAGGAGCAAGAACGGTGAAGACATCACTGAGGTACAGGTGCAGTATCATGCCCAGTATAGCCGCATCTACCATTCGCCCGTCAACATCAGCTATAAGCAGATAAACTACGACACTTTCGACTATCTGGGCAACCGCTATTATGTAGCAAAGAACCTGGACGGCACTTCTGCCAAGGTAGAACTGGTGCGTCCCGTCAGAAAGGAAGGCTGGCCTGTAGGTCATAGCGACTCCCTGAGAGCCGACTATACTTTCGGCTATCCCGTCTTCAACATCGAACGTACTTATCCCGTCAAGATTTCTGCTACTGAGCGTTACTATTACAACAACAACGAGAAGAGCGACACCGTCGATGTCGTTCGCCTGTCAGGCGGTAAGGTAACCATCCAGAACGGCTTTGTCAGCAGCACCGATTTTGAGAAGGTTGAACTCGATAGCGTGGGCGAGTATCTCTATCAACTTCGGGCGACGCAGATACCATATATGACAACTGTCGAAGAGGCATTGCGCACACTAACCATGACATTAGACATGGACGGTGTCTATTACGAAGCTAAACCTCTACGTGCATACATTCTTAATATAATGCCTCTTTCCGAAGCCAACGACATGCTGAGTGTCAAAGTTCCTGTGTTAGTTGACATACTTCGTGACCCGCCAGGCAGTAGTTCAAGTGCTACACTGTCACGAAACTCTACACTAAGCAGCGCGTTCATGCTTGATGTCAGTGCAAATACAGGAATAGACTTCCACCTTGGAATCGGCACCTCGTTCGACACTTGGGTCGGAATAGGCGCTGGAACTTACAACAAGGCCGATAATACATTTAGCGTAGATTTCGACTTGACGTGGGACATCAATTCGCAGGCAGCATATTCTTATACCATGACTGCGAATACCGATATCTCAACCAGTAGCGATAAATATATGGTTGGTGCTGATGGCGATGTGTAT
>JAEEGK010025921.1_pt1 | contig 11981 bp, 14 predicted proteins | sample 8958771 | NCBI WGS metagenome assembly JAEEGK01 (sample SAMN16246547, study PRJNA631951) | gut metagenome | biome: gut microbiome; feature: rumen; material: SC-attached | host: Bos | place: Iran: Karaj | collected 2018-10 | reverse complement strand
CATTGTATTCGACAAGGCAGACGGCGACTGGCTGGTGTTTGCCGCCAGTGTAGGCCTGCCACAGACGGATGAATACATTCCGCTGATAGTCCGACTGTCAAGAATGGGAGAGCTGACCGTCCGCCAGGATACCCAAATGGACACCAACGGCGACGATAGCGGGGACAACTAAGTCGGCTCCTTCTGCCTGTAGCATGCTGTCTGGGAGCGGTCCGGTGTTGGCGGCGATGGTGAAACATTTGGCAGCAACGGCAGCGCGGACACCAAGTGGTGCATTCTCAATGACGATGGTTTCCCAAGGTTGAATACCACATTTCTGCATACCTTTCAGATAAGGGTCTGGAGCGGGTTTGCCGTGGGTAACATCAAAGGCTGTGACGATAAGTTCCTCGCTCAGCAAACCGTCAAAGTCAATCAGTAATTTGTCGAGCAGGGCATGTTGAGCGCTGCCTGTAACGACACATATCTTCCACCCGTAGGATTTAATTTGCTGCATCAGTTCCTTGATGCCGGGCATCATCTTGGCTGGTGTCTTTTGGCACTGGCGGGCAAAGATTTCTGCCTTGTGGGCATACATCTTCTGTGCTTCCTCGTCGCTAAGTTCACGGTGCCACTGTTCGCGGGCCAGCAACTTGATGGTCTCCACGCCACGCATGCCTTCATATTGGTAAGCACCTTCATAAGGCATCGTTAGTTCAAAGTCCTTCATGGCGTCATGCCAGCTGACCGAATGGTTTGACATGGAGTCGTAAATGACGCCGTCCATATCGAAAAGCACGGCTTTCGGACAAAAATGCCCGAAGCCGTGCTTATCTAAATAATGCTCAATTTCTTTATTCATTTGCGATTCTCGCTTTGATAGCCTTGCTGTCTTCCTCATAGCCAGGCTTATCGAGCAGGGCAAACATGTTCTTCTTGTATGCCTCAACACCAGGCTGGTTGAACGGGTTGACGCCAAGGACATTGCCGCTGATGCCACAGCCGATCTCGAAGAAGTAGATGAGCTGTCCGATGTAGAACTCGTTCAGCTTGGGCACGCTGATGCGGATGTTGGGTACACCACCGTCGACGTGTGCCAGGCGTGTGCCCAGCTCGGCCATCTTGTTCACTTCGTCCACACGCTTGCCAGCGAGGAAGTTCAGGCCGTCGAGGTTCTCCTCATCCTCAGGGAAGAGCAGTTTCTTCTCAGGCTCCTCGATGCTGATGACAGTCTCGAAGATGGTGCGCTCGCCATCCTGAATCCACTGACCCATCGAGTGAAGGTCGGTAGTGAAGTCGACGCTGGCAGGGAAGATACCCTTCTTGTCCTTGCCCTCGCTCTCGCCGTAAAGCTGTTTCCACCACTCCGACATGAAGTGCAGCTTGGGCTGGTAGTTCACCATGATTTCGATCTTCTTGCCTGCCTGGTAGAGGCCATTGCGTACGGCAGCATACTGAGCAGCGAGGTTCTCGCTGAAGGGAACGTCCTTGCCGCAGGCTTTCTCCATCTGCTGTGCACCTTCCACAAGGGCTTTGATGTCGAAGCCGGCACAGGCAATGGGGAGCAGACCCACTGGCGTGAGCACGGAGAAACGTCCGCCCACGTTGTCGGGGATGATGAAGCTCTTATAGCCCTCCTTGTCGGCACAGGTGCGTGCAGCGCCACGCTTGGCATCTGTGACAGCCACGATGACCTTCCTGGCCTCATCCTTGCCACGCTGGGCTTCGCACTGTTTCTTCAGCAGACGGAAGGTAAGGGCGGTCTCAGTAGTGGTTCCGCTCTTCGAAATGTTGATGACGCCGAATTTCTTGTCTTTCAGATACTCCGTCAGCTCCGAGAGATAATCCTCGCCGATGTTGTTGCCAGCGAAGAGAATCGTGGGATTCTGCTTGTCCTGGATGAGCCATCCGAATGAATTGCTCAGGGCTTCGATGACGGCACGGGCACCCAGATAGCTGCCTCCGATGCCTGCGACGACAACGGCTTCGCAATTTTCGCGCAGCACTTTTGCCGTTGCCTGAATCTCGTCGATGAATTCTGGGGTGATTTCTGTTGGCAGATGCAGCCAGCCTAAGAAGTCGTTACCTGGGCAAGTGCCATTCTCCAAGGCCTCTTGTGCAGCCTTCACTTGGGGCTCGAAAGCCTCCACAGCGCCAGCCTGAAGGAAACAGGCGGCCTTTGTGATGTCTAAACTGATATTCTTCATTGTTTTCAAATTAGTTATTTGTCGTTTAACTTCTATCATTTTAAGCTGCCGTAGGTGGTCAGCATCTCGTCCATCTGCTGTTGTAGCTCACGGGCCTTGTTGCCTGCGATCTCAGCAAAGTGATCGTCTTGTGAGGCATAGATGATGCCACGTGACGAGTTCACCAGCAAGCCGCAGTCTTCGTTCATGCCATACTTGCAGACCTCTTCCAGCGATCCTCCCTGTGCTCCTACGCCTGGTACGAGGAGGAAATGACGAGGAGCCATGCGGCGAACGTCCTCGAACAGACGGCCCTGTGTCGCACCTACTACATACATCATATTCTCGTCGTTGCCCCATTGCTGGCTGACACGCAGCACTTTCTCAAAGAGATGCTCAGGCTCTGGCGACATAGAAACGGTCATCTGGAAGTCCTGGCTTCCCTTGTTCGAGGTCAGTGCCAGCAGGATGACCCACTTGCCCTCGTACTGCAGGAACGGCGTCACTGAGTCCTCGCCCATGTAGGGAGCAACGGTCAGCGCATCGACATCGTACTCCTCAAAGAAGGTACGCGCATACATCTGGCTGGTGTTGCCAATGTCGCCACGCTTGGCATCGGCTATGATGAGGTGGTGGGGATGCTTCTCCTTCAGGTACTTCACCGTCTTGACGAAGCTCTCCATGCCTTTCAGTCCATAGGCTTCGTAGAAGGCCAGGTTGGGCTTATAGGCCACGCAGTAGGGAGCCGTAGCGTCGATGATGGCTTTATTGAACTCAAACACGGGGTCGTGCAGGTCGAAGACGCATTGTGGCATCTTCTTCGGGTCGGTATCGAGACCTACGCAGAGGAAACTTCTCTTCTGCCTGATCTGCTCTATCAGTTCTTGTCGCTTCATGTTTCTCCTTTATTTATAGTTCACTCTCTTTCATTCTTTCAGCATTCTCCGCCACGGTCAGCGCATCGATCATGGGCTGGATGTCGCCTCCGAGGAATCCCTGCAGGTCGTGGGTGGTGAAACCAATGCGGTGGTCAGTCACGCGGCCCTGAGGGAAGTTATAGGTACGGATCTTTGCCGAGCGGTCGCCAGTCGAGACGAGTGTCTTTCGACGTGAGGCAATATCATCGACATACTTCTGGTGCTCCTTGTCATATATAAAAGTGTACAGGCGCGAGAGGGCACGCTCCTTGTTCTTAGGCTGGTCGCGCGTCTCCGTACACTCGATGAGGATTTCCTCCGTCTCGCCCGTATTGGGGTTCTTCCACATGTAGCGCAGACGCACGCCCGACTCCACCTTGTTCACATTCTGTCCGCCTGCACCACTGCTGCGGAAGGTGTCCCACTTGATTTCGCCCTCGTTGATGTGCACCTCGAACTTGTCGGCCTCAGGCAGCACAGCGACAGTAGCCGCAGATGTGTGCATGCGGCCCTGCGTCTCAGTGGCAGGCACACGCTGCACACGGTGTACGCCGCTCTCATATTTCAGCGTGCCATAGACGTCGACTCCAGACACGGCGAAGTCGATCTCCTTGTAGCCACCCACGGCACCCTCGCTGACATCAGTGACGCTCAGCTGCCAGCCTTTCGAGTCGCAGAAGCTCTTGTACATCTTAAACAGGTCACCTGCGAAGAGGCAGGCCTCGTCGCCACCCGTGCCGGCACGTATTTCCATCTGAACATTCTTGGCATCCTCCGGATCCTTGGGTATCAGGGCTATCTTTATCTCCTCCTCAAGTTTGGGCTGCAGTTCCTCGTTCATGGCCAGCTCCTCGCGAGCCATTTCCTTCATCTCGGGGTCGTCCTCATTGGCCAGGATGTCCTTGGCCTCCTTGATGCCGTTCAGACAGGCTATGTATCGCTTGCGGGCATCCATGATGTCGCTGAGGTCCTTGTATTCCTTTGTCAGCTTGACAAAACGCTGCTGATCGCCTATCACATTGGGGTCGGTAATCAGGGTCGACACCTCCTCAAAGCGGCTTTCCAGGCCGTCGAGCTTTTCCAAAATGCTATTCGTTGTTTCTGCCATTATCTTACTCTTTGCTAATTTGGTTGCAAAGATAGCAAAAAAAAACGATATAGCGAAATAAAAGGCATGAAAAGTATGCGCTTTCCTGCCACTTCATGGCCTTTCTCGAAATCAATTGAAGAAATTCCAGGAGATGCCCAGATGGAGGACGGAGCGGTTGAGGGGATAGTGAGGCGTGAGGAACGACATGCGGTCGAAGTCCTTGCCCAGCACATTCGTCATCATGATGAAGAATCGGGCATGCTTCAGATGCAGGTTGGCATAGACGTCGACAAAGGGGAAGTTGCCCAGCTCTACGCGGCTGTCATTGTTCTCCTGCACGGCATACTGGTTGAGCTGTGGCAGGAAGTCGGGAGCGTAGTACTTGGTGAACCATGTGCCTGATGCCCCCAGCTCCACTCGAAGCACGCGTGCTACCATGAACTGCAGGTAGAGATTGGTAAAGACATTCAGCTTTGGCAAGGGGAGCACGTCTTTGTCGTTGACGGTCTGCAGGGTGACGATGTTGTCCCAATGCAGAGGGCCTAGCCTTAGCCGCTGATCGAGCTGTGCCGTGAGGACCGTGAGCGATGCGTCGTGCTGCCTGTAGGCTGCCGTGAGTGCCGTGCGTGCCTCGTCGGCAAGGGTGTAGTCCATTGCCAGGTAGGTGTAGTTCTCTATCTCGTCGAGTGCTACACGCAGCGTTGTTCCCGTCTTGGCAAAGCCTAGCTTTCCCTCGAGATGCGTCCTCGTCTCTTTGCTCAGGTCGTTGTCCCACCAAAGGTGCTTGGAGTGGTAGTGACGTTGCAGGAATACAGGGTTGAGCCGGTGGAGATAAGCCTTGGCATCGAAGCGGATCGTATCGCCAAGGAACGGAATGTTGAGGTCGGCTGTAGCATCGAGCTTCAGCTGTCCTGCATCTTCACCAGCGATCCACGCCTCGGCAGTGAGGTCGTAGTGGAGCGTGTTGCCCTGCGCCTTCACCAGCTGTCCGCCCACGCTGATGCTGTGCTCTGTCCAGCGTTCCATGTAGGTAGAGTCGTCGCCGGCTATGCTTGGCATGTCGAATCGTCGCAGGTCGTGCGCTGCAAAGGCTTTGAGCCCAGCAGGCGCATATTTGTTGAACCCTTCGAGCAGTGAGATGGCCAGCGTGTTGCGCAGGCCCAGGTATTTCGTCTGGTCGCTGATAGAGTCTCCTCCGTGTGTGCCCTTCGGACTGCGGTTGAAGAAGGTGTCGGCATAGTAGTCCTGAGGCGAGTAGTATGCCAGGTAGGTACGGTTGTGATGGGTGAGTTCGGCAGTATGAATAAAACTGGTGACGGGCACGAACTCACGCTTGGTAAACAGGCTGGCGCTGTCGACGGGCTCAGCAGCTTTCAGGCTGTCGGCCATCGCCTTGGAGTCGACGGTGATACGTCCGCTGTCGACGGGAGCCTCCAGCGAGTCTTTCACTATTTCGTCGCCAGCGATGACAGCATCGTCAGGTCGTCCCTTAGGGACGTCTTTCTTGGCCTCTTCAGCCTTTGCTGCCTCATCAGCCTCCTTCTGTGCCTTGATTTCCTCTTCCGTCATGGGCACCTTGCGATAGAATCCCACGGAATAGCGATGGGTGAGGAACAGATGCTGGTGGTCGTTGCGATTCCAGTTGTACTCCAGCACGGTAGGTATTTCGTTGTCAGAGTAGCTCTCCGTATACGACTCGGGATGGGTGATGTACTCATCTGTCTGTACACCACCGTTTTCCGTTGCCTTCTGATGATAGTTCTGAAACAGCAGGTGCATCTGATAGCGTTCGCCAAGATGCGTGACGAAGAACGACGAGCCGAAATGGGAATTGTTCTGACTCGAGAAGTAGCCACGGGCATAGCGGTAGTCGAGGTCGAATCCCAGTCCTGTGTGCTTGCCTGCGTTGACTGCAAAGCGAGCGTCGATAAGGTCCTCGCCGTTGGTCTTGTCGCCACAGCTGCCGTAGCTGAGGTTCGTGATGGGCGAAAGCGTATTGGTGAAGTGCCACTCGTCGGGCTGCTTGAGTATCTGGTCGTAGGCATCGGTGAAAGGCGTCTGGCTGACGGCCTTGCGGTTGGCGAAGATGCGCGACAGACGTGCAGTATAGTTCGACCCGGTGGTATTATAGTCCCCATACATGCCTGGGGCCATAGTGGATTGCGGATAGAGGTGAGGCATGGTGTCGACGTCCGTTTTGTGCATGTCGCCAAAACGTCGGTCTACGGTCCATACATAGATGCCCTTGGGCACCGTCTTCTGCTGTGTGGTGTCGCGATTGTGTGGGTTGAAGTTCTGGTTCTCATTGCGCTGTGTGATATTGCCACTCTCGTCCATCTCATTAAAAGTCTGAGCATGGGCAAGGATTGGCAATAAAAGAGACAGTGCGATGAGTAGCAGGTACTTGTGACTTTCCACTTCGATAGTTATATCTTAAAGATGCGTAGGAATAATTCGACGAACTTGAACACAAGTGATACCAGCAGGATCCACTTGGCCATGTTGTGGTCGACATTGAAATAGATGATCAAGCCGGCAATGGCTCCCACCATGAAGATCACATTGAGCCACAGGCGCAGCACCCTGGTGCGGCTGCTGTCGCGGAATGGCTCCAGGTTGTGGCGGCTGGGCCTCTTGGCCATTGCCTCCTCCACGTTTTTGTTTAGCTCTTCGTCTGTCATTTGGTCAGTGCGATGGTGAACTTCTCAAACAGGTAGTCTTTGCGGTCGATGGTCTTGCGGCGGAACTTTCCGCTGACTCGTGCGAGCTTGGTCTTCTTCTTGTTCAGGCCATAGCGGTCGGTGATCCACTCGTTGGCATAGTATGTCTGCGGATCGCGCTCCTCGTCGTAGAGGTAGACGATGCGAGTCATCTTCACCGTTGCCTCACCATCACGGCAGTCCACGAAGAGATGGTAGAACAGGCGCGTGCGATCGAGGTTGAGAGGCTTGTTCTTGAACACCAGCCACTCCTGGTAGTTGCCCACGATCTGCAGCTGGTCGGCATTCTGCAGCGTCACGCTGCTCTGCTCAAACTGCTCCGGGCCCTGCGTGAGCTGCTGCAGCTGGTTGAGCATGATGTCGTAGATCTGCTTGCCCGTCTTGCCGGGTGCCTTGATCGTGGTCTCGAACACCACCTGCCCGTCGACCACGGGCACGGCTCCTTCGAGGTATTTCTGGTCGGCGTTGGCAGTTGTCGTCACTGCTGCTTTTTCCCAGGTGTTGTCTTGTGCTGCGGCAGCCAGTGGCAGCCCCATCAGCATGGCTATCAATAGTCTTTTCATCATTGCTAGATCATTATTTTATACTTTACGAGTGCAAAATTACAAAATAAATCATAATTCGCCATTCATAATTCACAATTATTTCGTATCTTTGCAAAAATTTGCAACTGTGAGAGTCGTCACGATACGCTTAATGGGAGTAGTTGCGCTTCTCTGCTCCGTGCTGACATCCTGGGCTCAGGATGCCGGCGATGGCATCAGGCATGCAGAGCAAGTGTTCCGCTGGATGCTTGAAAACGAGGCAGATAGCCTTTACGAGAGCATGGCTAAGGACATGCAGCAGATGGTGCAGCGCGACCAGCTGAAAGGCGCGATGACCCAGGCAGAGGCGATGGCAGGGCCCTATCAGGAGCATGGTGAATGGACAAGCGAGCAGCTTGACAGTCTCACCGTCTATGCGTCGACAGTCACCTTTGAGCATGCTCAGCTTCGCTTTGTCGTCACCTTCGACAGCCAGTGGCGTGTGCATGGTGTGCGCCTGCTGCCCATGCCGGCCAGGGAGAGCATTCACAAGCTGCCCTCGGATGCCGTGGAGCTGACCGATACCGTGCGCACAGGCGACATTGCCCTGCCTTGCATACTCACGATGAGCGGACGAACAGCCAATCCTCCTGTCGTGGTGATGGTGCATGGCTCAGGGGCGCTAGATCGCGACGAGACAGTGATGGCCAACAAGACTTTCCGCGACCTCGCCTGTCAGCTGGCTGCCTGTGGCATCAGCTCCCTTCGCTACGACAAGCGCACCTTCGTCTATCAGCAGCCCGTCACGTCGATGGACGAAGAGACCATTCTCGATGCCCTCTCAGCCGTCGGCCTCGCGCGTACATATTTTAATAATGTGTTTCTGCTTGGCCATAGCCTGGGAGCCATGATGGCCCCTGCCATCGCATCCAGGGCCGAGCTCGATGGCGTCATCATGATGGCAGCCCCGGCACGCGACCTGAAGGATGTGGTCACAGAGCAGATCGACTATCTCTCGCCGCCAGAGACCACTCAAGCTGAGAAGGAAGAGGCCGTCGAGCAGATGCGCCGGCAGGTTCCCCACTATTTCGAGGAGCAGCATCAGGTCGCTACAGCCCTGTCGCTCCACACGCCCCTGCTCATCCTCCAGGGAGAACGCGACTATCAAGTGACGATGACCGAATACCGGCTTTGGCAGGAGGCACTCCGTGAGAGGCCACAGGCAGAGCTGCACTCCTATCCACGCCTGAATCATCTTTTCCTGGAAGGCGAAGGCCCCTCCACGCCACAGGAATACATGCACGAGGGCACCATACCCAAGGAGGTGGTCGACGACATCGCACGATTCATCAAACGACATTATACCGAGAAATAACCATGCATATAGCAGTAGCAGGAAACATAGGAAGCGGAAAATCCACGCTCACAAAGATGCTGGCAAAGCACTATGGGTGGGAGGCCAAGTTCGAGACCGTAGTAGGCAATCCATACCTGGAGGACTACTATCGCGACCTTCACCGCTGGTCGTTCAATCTCGAGGTCTTTTTCCTGAAAGAGCGATTCCGCGACCTGATCGACATCTCGAAAGCCGATCACACCGTCATACAGGATCGCACCATCTTCGAGGGCGTCTATGTCTTCATGGCCAACAACAAGGCCATGGGCCACCTCTCCGATCGCGACTACGACACCTTCATGGAGCTCTTCCAGCAGATGATGACCGTGGTGCGCGTGCCCGACCTGCTCATCTACCTGCGGGCTTCAGTGGCACATCTCGTGGGAAACATCCAGAAACGCGGGCGCGACTATGAGCAGCAGATACAGCTGGAATACCTGCAGAACCTGAACGACCGCTACGAGGACTTCATACAGCATAAATACCCCGGACGCGTGATGGTGATAGAGAAGGACCAGCTCGACTTCCAGCACAACCCCAAGGACTTCGCACTCATCGTCGACCGCATCGACCGCACCCTCTTCGGACTCTTCCCCGATATCAGCAATAACGACGACAAACATTAAAACAATACATACAGTTATGCATATAGCAGTAGCAGGAAACATTGGCAGTGGCAAGACCACCCTCACACGGCTCCTGGCCCACAGATACGGCTGGACGCCACGTTACGAACCAGTAGACGACAACCCCTATCTGGCCGACTTCTATGCCGATATGCCGCGTTGGTCGTTCAACCTGCAGGTGTACTTCCTCAACAAGCGTTTCAAGGAGGTGGTCGAGATATCGAAGAGCAAGGAGACCATCATCCAGGACCGCACCATCTTCGAGGATGCCTGCATCTTCGCTCCCAACCTGCATGGGCAGGGCATGATGAGCGACCGTGACTTCGCCAACTATCGCGACCTCTTCGACCTGATGATGTCGCTCGTGAAGCTGCCCGACCTGATGATCTATATCCGTTCGAGCATTCCCACGCTGGTGGCACAGATCCAGAAGCGGGGTAGAGAGTACGAGCAGACCATGCGCCTTGACTATCTGCAAGGTCTGGAGAAGCGCTACGAGGAGTGGATAGCAGGCTACAAGGGACAGCTCATCATCGTCGATGGCGACCATTGCAAGTTTGGCGACAACCCCGACCATCTGAAGCAGGTCACCGACATGATCGACGCCAAGCTCTACGGTCTGTTCCCCATGGAGAATCTGTAAAGTGAAGAGTGAAGAGTGAAGAATCTGTTGAGTGAAGAGTGAAGAGTTTAGAGTGTAGAGTTTGCTTCCGCAATACCTTCTGCAGCTGGTATTCCTGAAGCAGACTCTACACTGATCCTAGAACGGTCCGCAGCCCTTTAGAGTCCCATGGGCTTTCGCCGCATCGTCTGGGCAAGGCATCTGATAAAGGGCGTAGGGCTTGAGGATGTGCTCTTCTGCTGCGAGACGACGGGTGGCTACGGACGCGCACTGTGCGACTACGTTTATGCCAAGGGACTGGACATCTGGCGCGAGGGTGCGCTGCAGATCAAGCGCAGCATGGGCGTGCGCAAGGGCAAGGACGACAAGGCCGACTCGCTGATGATAGCCGAGTATGCCATGCGCCACATGGACAAGGCCGTCATCTACGTGTCCCTAGATGAAACCATACGCGAGCTGAAGGTGCTCTTCCTCTACTGTCACAAGCTGGTGCAGGAGAAGGCCGAGAAGTAGGTCAGGTCGCCCCACCTTGCAGACACCGCAGCCAAGAGCAAGTCTATGAGCTTCATCCTGCGCGACCCCAAGAAGGGCATCAAGGCCTTGGAGAAGAGTATCAAGGAGTGCGAGAAGCATATCCTTGAGCTCATCAACAGCGACGAGAGCCTCCAGCGCAACTACGGACACATCAACTCCATCCCCGGCGTCAGTATCGTCAACGCAACGGCCTTCATCGCCTACAGCAACAACCTCCGCAACATCACCACGGCCAATCATACTACGGCGTGGCCTCGTTCCGTGAGCGGTCTGGAACAAGCGTTGACAAGAAGGCATACTTGAAGTACTACACCTGCTCACTGCTGAGGGCAACCATCAACCATGCCGCAGAATGCACCATTCAGGAACACGGCATATACAGGGACTACTACCTCAGGATGAAAGCCACAGGGAAACCATACGGCATCATACTCAACAATGTCAAGAACAAACTCATCCATCTGGTGTTCTCGCTCGTCACCAATGATGTGGACTATGAGAGGAACCATGAGTTCCTCAGAGCGAAAAGAAAGAGCGAACAGGCAATGTCTGCCCAATTAAAGACTTTTAACTAAACATGTTTGGAGATTACCATAGGAAGCACGGTCGTGATGTCGTAGTCATTCCCGACTGTGATGCCGTCGACGAATGGACACAGGCACTGAAAGGCATGGCTGACCTGGCCAACTTCACTGTCAGCGATTTCTGTCGGCGTATGGCACCTGACGGGCAGCTAAAGTTCGACATCGCCGACTATCTGCAGGCACAGCGTCACGCCATGCCCTTCTGAGAACGGATCATTTGAGGTTCTGTTTAGTTTTTGATAGCTGTCTGAAGGTGTGCAACCGCCTTACAGACAGCTATTTATATATGCATTTTTACTTTTTTGTCTTATATTTGCCGAAAACTCCTAACTCTTTATTTCAAATACTTTTTTTAGAGAGAAAACTGAGAAAAAACTAAAACTTGGCATCCAACCTGCTTAAAGCCAGTAATTTATATAAAAATTCCCCAACCCCAAAAACTAAAAATTTCCTATAGTCAGCACTCCCATCTGCAAAAATGCCCCTCCCCAGTCAGGGAAGAGGCATCCAGTTCACACCCTCCCTTTGGGAGGGATGGGGCGGGCTCTTACGGTCTTGGCTCGTCGTCGCCGCCACCGCCGCCGCCAGAGCCTCCGGAATCAGCTTCAATACCAGAGCCGAGGGTGTTCTTCGTCAGCTCGAAGCGGACATCCTTGAGCATGGTGGCTGGGTGATTGTAGGTGGTCACCTCGTAGCTGACCAGCGCCGGCACACCATTCACCAAGGCAGGACGCTGCACGGTGGCAGTGTCGCCAGTGGGAGTGGACGAGGTCTCAGGAGCGAAGAGCACACGACTCTTCTTC
>JAEEGK010025920.1_pt1 | contig 11981 bp, 8 predicted proteins | sample 8958771 | NCBI WGS metagenome assembly JAEEGK01 (sample SAMN16246547, study PRJNA631951) | gut metagenome | biome: gut microbiome; feature: rumen; material: SC-attached | host: Bos | place: Iran: Karaj | collected 2018-10 | reverse complement strand
TCTACGGCGGCATGGTGGTGCGCTCCTGCCCCAAGCAGGAGGACATCGTCATCAACGTCTGCCGGAAGAAGCAGATGACCAATATGCGCGCCTCCGGCTCCGACGAAGCCCTGCGCCTGGTGCCGCCCAGGCTCATGAGCCTGGAGCAGTGCATGGAGTTCCTGGCGGACGACGAGCTGCTGGAGGTCACCCCCAAGTCCCTGCGCCTCCGGAAACGGGTCCTGGACCACGAGCGGAGAGCCAAGACCGCCTTCCGCGCCAAGCAGAACAAATAAGATAAGATATACCGCGCCGGGAAGCATTGCCTCCCGGCGCGGCGTGTTCATTCGCAGAATAACGTTGAAACAGATTCGCAAAGCGGGTATAATAAACTCACCTAATCGGCAAAGGAGGCATGAATATGCTGCCATTGACTACAATTGAACAGGTAATCCGGCAGCTGCTCGCCCGCTACCACGGGGAATATGCGCTGCTGATCGGGTCCTATGCCCGCGGGGACGCGACGGAAGAATCCGATATCGACGTGGTGGTCTTCGGCGGCAGTCAATTCAAAAAGACGGATATTTTCGCCTTTGCCGAAGATCTGCGGGAACTGACAGGGAAGGACGTGGATGCCTTTGAGATCTGTGAAGTCAACATCGGCTCCCCCTTCTATGAGGCGGTCATGCGGGAAGGGCGGCGCATCGCATGAGCGGCAGTGATTTTGAACGGCTGAAAAAGATCGTCGGCACCTGGGAAGCCGCCGCTGCGCAGATCAAAGCAAAAGGCATAACGCCTGAGATGTTGATGGAAGACGAGTTTTCCCAGTGGGCGCTGACGACCCCGCTGTATAACATCGGCGAGCAGGTTTATCGCCTGAGTCCTGAACTGAAAGCACAGTTTCCTCAGCTTCCTTGGAACATGGTCTCCGGTATGCGTCACAGACTGGTCCATGACTATGAAGGTATCAATTGGTCCATCATCGTCGAGGTCATATTCCGCGAGATGCCCGGTTTTGTCGAGCAAGTCCGCGAGATTTGCACGAAACGTGCCCACCTTGACGGAACTTTGGAAGAGTAAAATGTATCCGCGCCGGGAAGCGTTGCCTCCCGGCGCGGTGAATTATTTATCGCAAGTATCGTATACCTTATGCCCAATTATCTGCATAAACTTCATAAGTGTCAGTTATGAATTTAATATACAGAGAATCCTCAAAAGCGGCAGTTCCTCCGGCGGGAACATTTTCAACAAAGCAAGAATCTCCACCGATCAATGCTCCATTTTCATCCCGAAACACGATGGTCACAACAGCTCGCTTGATTTCATAATCATTGTTGTTTTTAACTTCGCCTACGAGTTTCTTGCCAATACTGCCATCTCTGATTGCTGTGTTTATTACTTCAAGCGGTTTGAACTCTTCGTGTTCCGCCGATGATGCCTTTTTTATGTTGTAATCTTTTGAAGGTAGCACCTCAACATCTACTGTTGCGGGTTCTTCCTCTACACTAAATCCCATAAAAGCATGCCATGAATCATGTAAAGGATAGATTTCCATTAGAGTCTGTTCTTCCGTTCCAAGCGGAACACCCGATGCGTCACGAGCCGTAATCCGAAAGCTCGGAAGTTTGACTATATATGAATCATTAGGATTATACAGGTGAATCGAATAATAAAGGTAATCGCCGCTCAAGGAATAACCGAATTCCTTAATCTCGATTGGTAGAGCGTTTTCTTCTTTCGGGGCTTCTGTTTTCGGGGCCGCTGTTTTCGGGGCTTCGGTGTTTTGTGTCGTTGCCGGTGTGCTGGAAGATTCGGACGATGTGCTGCTACCGCACGCAGCAAGCATTAGCACAATCAACAACACCAGAATCAACATGATCGCTCTTCTCATAATTCTTCCTCCTAAATAAAAAAGTGGCACAGCCGAAGCCATGCCACCGAAAAACGCACAGCCTCGTCTTGCTGCCACACAAAACCGCTCCCTATGCCTGTCACAGCACACGAAAGCAAAGCCTGCGTTTTTACCGGAAGGTAAAAACGTGAGCCATGACAGGTAAAACAATATGCGGTTTTGTGTGGCGTGGTTATTCTAACATGTCATCGGTGAAAATACAATCCAAATCCGTCGATCTGCCTGTCATTTCTTGTCCTCTCATGGTATGATACAGATACTTCTCTATGAACAGATTATGCCGGAAGGATGTCGTATCGCATGAGCATCATTCTTACCGAAAACAACAAGCGCCTGGAGCTGGATATCCTGGGCTATGAGTTCCCCGACGCAGAGGGTGATTATTTCGACGCCAACTGGCTGAATGTGGGTATTCGCTACGACGACGGAAACCTCTACTTCCGCCAGATCGACAGCTGCCTGCTGGCCTTTGAGCTGGCGGAGCTGACGGAGACCCTGGACGCCATCCTGGAAGGACGGGAAACCGGAACGGCCACCGACTTCATGGAGCCCTACCTTACCCTGTCCGTGACCCGGATGGGGGAAGGCTTTGACGTGCAGATCCGCTTCGTCTACGACACCGGCTCCCCCTGGAAGGAGGTCTGTGTCTGCCAGGCCATGGACCGCCGGGAGCTTAGGGAAATGAACGACGGTCTGAAAGAGATGTACGCCCGTTTCCCTCGCCGGGATAGGAGGGATTGAATCGGCCTCCCTCTCTGAGGGAGGTGGCTCCGGCCCTGGCCGGAGACGGAGGGAGTCAGAGCAATTCATAGCTGCTGCTTCCAATGATAGCTGCTGCTTATCCACCGCTGACTCCCTCAGTCGCCTGCGGCGACAGCTCCCTCAGAGAGGGAGCCATGCCCCATAGCGCCCGTTTCCCTTTGACAAGGGGAGGCGGGTGTGCTATTTTGAGGGCAGATGAAATAATAATACAGGAGGCATATCATGGACGTTATCAAGATCGTCACGCCCGAAGCCAAGCCCGGCGAATTTGCCCTGCCCACCATGGACGTGAGCGCCGTCAAGCGCAAATTCCTGGACATTCCCTATGTCCCCGGCGGCGGCAACGCCCAGTCCCTGGACATCTTCCTGCCCGACGAGGGGGACGGCCCCTTCCCCACCATCATCTTCATCCACGGCGGCGCCTTCTGGGGCGGCGACAAGCGGGACACCCAAAACATCTATCTGATGAACGGCATCCGCCGGGGCTATGCGGTGGTGAACATGAACCACCGCCTCTCCCAGGAAGCCAAATTCCCCCTGCCGGTGTACGATGTGAAGGCGGGCGTCCGCTTCCTGCGGGCCAACGCCGCGAAATACTGCCTGGACCCGGACCGCTTCGCCGTGGGCGGCAACTCCGCCGGGGCCTACTTCGCCGCCCTGCTGGGTACCAGCGCCGACGTGGCTTCCCTGGAGGACTACAGCATGGGTAATCCCGGCGTCAGCAGCCGCGTGCAGGCGGCCATCGGCCTTTTCGGCGTGTATGACCTCACCATGCAGAGCCAGTTCACCGAGGACAGCCCCGCCACCGGCGGCTTCAAGATGCCCAACTTCGCCGACCAGTTCGCGGGCGTGGTCTGCCGGGAGCATCCCGAGCTGATGGCCCTCACCTGGCCCGGCAGCTATGTGACCAAGGACTGCGCCCCCACCCTGATCCAGGGCGGCACCGCCGACGAGATCGTGCCCTACGAGGCTTCCCCCGAGCTGGTGGACAAGATCAACGCCGTCTGCGGCGACGGGCGGGCCATCCTCCAGGCCCTGGAGGGAAGGACCCACGGCCACCCGGACTACGCCACCCCGGAAAACGAGGAAAAGCTCTTCGCCTTCCTGGACGGCATCTTCAAATAATCAACGCGAGCAGGCTCGCGTTGAGAAGGAATACCGCTCCGCTACCCGCAGGCCCTTCGGGCCCACAGTCCGCTCCGCGAGAAGTATTTTGGGGCAGAAATGAATTCTGCCCCAAAATGTTTCCAAATCAAATTCGCGGCTTGCGAGCCGCGAACTCTGCGAGGCTTTTTCCGCAGACGCGAATCCTCCTCCCCATCGGTGTGCGCCGGTACGCCGATGGGGAGATTTTTCTTCCCGTATCCCCTCCGTCTATGGTATAGTAAAGCCATAAATCCAACACTGAGGAGGCGCACCCTATGCGCGATCTTGCCTATCGCCGGGCGGTCATCCATTCCGCCGCGGCAGACTATGACCACTGCGGCCATCTCGTCACCTCCGGGGACGACAGCATGAGCTGGCTGAGCGGCGATTCCGGGCGGGAATGGCTGCTCTTTGACCTGGGCGGGCCCTGCGAGATCCAAATGATCCGCATTTCCTGGCTCCGCTGCCCCGGCGCGCTGGAGATCCAGATCCCCCTGGGGGAGCGGTGGTTCACCCAGCGCACCCTTCGGCCCCAGGAGGGGGAGCAGGTCATCCTGCCGGGCCAGCTGCGCACGGACAGGCTGCGCCTCTTCTTCCGCATGGCCCCCGGGGAGCGCTGCGAGATCCAGAAGGTGGAGCTGCTGGGGGAGGGGGAAACGCCCGCCCTGCCGGAAAGCCCCTGGCGCATCGCCCGGGCCCCGGAGGTGGAGGCCGGCGGAGAAGCCCTTTCTCTGGAATACGATGATTCTGCCTGGCTGCCCGCCCAGGTGCCGGGAACGGCCCTCGTCAGCTGGCAGAAGGCCGGAGCCGTGCCGGAGATGGACGCGTCCGACGGACAGTTCCAGATCTCCGACGCCTGGTTTTTGACGGATTTCTGGTATCGCCGGGTCTTCGACGCCCCGGAGGGGGAGGGCCGGGTCTGGCTGAAGCTGAGGCAGGTGAACTGGAAGGCGGAGGTCTGGCTCAACGGCAAGCTGCTGGGCAGGATCGAAGGGGCCTTCCTGCGGGGCAGATGGGACGTGACGGAGCTGCTGAAGCCCACGGGGAACTGCCTCGCCGTCAGGATCTTCACCAACGCAACCCCCGGCCCCATCAAGGTCCACACCCGGGAGACGGCGGGGCCCAACGGCGGCCCCCTGGGGGCGGACAACCCCACCATCCACGCCGCCGCAGGCTGGGACTGGATGCCCACGGTGCGGGGCCGGAACGTGGGCCTCATCGGCCCGGTGGAGCTGACGCGCACCAAGGGACGGCTGCTGGCGGAGGACCCCTGGATCAAGACGGAGCTGACGGAGGACCGGTCCGAAGCGAGGCTCACGGTCTCCGCCGTGCTGCACAACACCGGGGAAGGCCCGGTGAGCGCCGCCTTCCGCGGCATCATCAAGCCGGGAGACGTCCCCTTTGAAAGTGAAGCCGTGACCCTGGAAGCCGGGGAGAGCCGGGAAGTCCGCGCAGGCCTCACCCTGTCCGCCCCCCGCCTCTGGTGGCCCAACACCTACGGGGAGCCCTTCCTCCACTGCTGCGCCCTGACGGCCCTGGCCGACGGGGAAGAGAGCGACGGGCAGACCTTCTCCTTCGGCGTGCGGGAGCTGCGCTGGGACATGGAATGGCCCTTCACGCTCCTTTGCAACGGGGTGCCCATCGTATGCCGGGGCGGGAACTGGGGCATGGACGACGCCTTACTTCGCTGCACGCCGGAGGATTACGACATCCGCGTCCGCTTCCACCGGGATTTAAACTTCACCATGATCCGCAACTGGGTGGGCATGGTGGGCCGGGAGGAATTCTACGACGCCTGCGACAAATACGGCATCCTGATCTGGGACGACTTCTGGCTGGCCAACCCCGTGGACGGGCCGGACCCGGAAAACGAGGAGATGTTCCTCCATAACGCGGAGGACAAGCTGCGCTGGGTGCGGAAGCACCCCTCCACGGCCCTCTACTGCGCCCGGAACGAGGGCTATGCCCCCGAGAGCATCGACAAGGGGCTGCGGGAGCTCTGCGCCGAATGGGACGGGACGCGGCCCTATCTCCCCCACAGCGCCCTCAGCCCCGTCAGCGGCTTCGGCCCCTACCACAGCGCCGGACCGGAATACTACTTCGGCCACACCTACCACACCCTCCACTCCGAGCGGGGCATGATGAACATCCCCTCCCTGGAGACCATGGAGGCCATGCTGGGGAAGGACCACCGCTGGCCCATCGACGAAGTGTGGGCCCTTCATGACTTCTGCCGGGGCGGGGCCATGCGCTCCGACGAATTTGAAAACCAGCTGCGGCAAAGCTACGGGGACTACGACAGCCTGGAGGAATTCACCCGCCTGAGCCAGCTGCTGTGCTACTCCAACCACAAGGCCATGTTCGAGGCGGTCTTCGCCGGGCAGAGCCGGGGCCTCCTCATGTGGATGAGCAACCCCGCCTGGCCCAGCATGGTCTGGCAGACCTACGACGCCCGCTATGACATAAACGGCGGCTTCCAGGGCTGCAAGGACGGCTGCCGCAGCGTGAACGCCGTTTACGACGTGCTGCGGGAGGAGCTGTGCCTTATAAACGCCACGGCCCTGGACCGGCAGCTCACGCTGCGCATGGAGCTCTATGACCTGGGCGGGAACCTGCTGCGGCGGGAGGAGCGAGCCTTCGACGCCCCCGCCGGGTCCGCGAAATACGTCATGGAGGCCCCCCGCTGGATGAACGAAGTGCAGCTGATGCGCCTGACGGTGCTGGAGGAGGGCCGGGAGCCCATCGAAAACAACTACTGGCTCAACGGCTGGGAGCACACGGATTACCGGGGGCTGCGGGATTTGCCCCAGGCGGCCCTGGCGGGAAGCCTGGCAAAGGCCGAGGGCGGCTTCCTGGCCCGGGTCCGGAATCCCGGCAGGGCCCCCGCCCTCATGGTGGAAGTCCGCCTGAAGGACCCGAAAACGAAAAAGACCATCCTCCCCGTTTTCTCCGACAGGAATTTCCTTCTGCTCCTGCCGGGGGAGGAAAAGACGGTGCGCCTGGAATGTAAAGCGGAGGAAGCCTCCCTCTGGCTCCGGGGCTTCAACGTAAAGGAGGCCGTGATATGAAACGCAGCGAAATAAACGCCGCCCTCCGGGAGATGGAGGCCTTCTGCCGGAAGCTGCAGGTCTCCCTGCCCCCCTTCTGCGCCTTCACGCCGGAGGACTGGGGGACGCTGGGGCATGAATACGACGAGATCCGGGACTGCGGCCTGGGCTGGGACATCACCGATTACGGCAAGGGGGACTTCCCCCATTTCGGCTTTTCCCTCATCACCCTGCGCAACGGCTGCCGCCGCCTGCCGGAGAAATATCCCCAGGTCTACGCGGAAAAGCTGCTGTATCTCCGGGAGGGGCAGTACGCCCCCAACCACTTCCACTGGCTGAAAAGCGAGGACATCATCAACCGGGGCGGCGGCACCGTGCTGATCCGCCTTTTCCGCTCCCGGCCCGACGAGAGCATCGACGAACGATCCCCGGTGGAGGTGATCTCCGACGGGCGGCATTACACCGTGGAGGCGGGTGCGCAGGTGGCCCTAAAGCCGGGGCAGAGCATCCACATCTATCCCCGGCTCTACCACGATTTCTCCCTGCTGCCGGGCTCGGGCCCGGTGCTGCTGGGGGAGGTGAGCCAGGTGAACGACGACGCTTCCGACAACCGCTTCCAGCCGCCGGTGGGCCGCTTCCCCGCCATCGAGGAGGACGAAGCGCCCTATCGCCTGCTCTGCACGGAATACCCCTCCGCGCCGGGAGAATCCGATTGACATTTGCCCTCCGTGCGGATAGAATAAAATCAACAAAACAAAACATTAAATGGAGGTCAAAAAGCATGTTTTTCACCAAATTCGATCCCCTGACCCCGGAGTATGTGGAGGAAAACGCGAAGGCCGTCGGCCGGGCCGCCGGCGACAGCTGCCCCTGCCTGAAGGGCATGAAATTCACCGTGAAGCTGGAAGGCGAGTTCGCGCCCAAGAAGCTCAGCTATGAGATCACGGACAAGAAGGAGCTGGTGGTCAACGAGAACGGCAAGAAGTACACCGCCCCCTACTCCGCCATCTCCCAGGGCCCCATCACCCTGCTGACCCACCTCATCCCCGGCACCAGCCGCGGCTGGCATCTGGTGATCGACCGCAGGACCTGGGCCTGCACCGCCTTTGAGACCTGGTTCGGCATCACCGTGCCCGTGGGCGGCGACATGTTCGGCCAGCGCAAGCCCACCCATTACCGGGACATCCCCCGGGAGATCCAGCGGGAATACTACTTCGGCTGGCTGGACAAGGGCGACAACCAGAAGCCCGAAAAGTTCATGACCACCACCAACCGCATCGAGGGCCGGGGCCTGCACTGGAAGTTCGATTCCGGCTACGAGATCCTCACCTTCAACCCCAGCGTCTGCTGCACCACCTTCACGGAGCTGGGCGGCGCGATGGGCGGCATCACCATGACCAACCCCGCCGACTATATCCGCATCGACGACGAGAACTATATCTACGCCCGCTGGGAAGTGGAGTTCTCCGGCAAGATGTGGATCGAAGTGATGAACTTCTTTGACTTCACCGCCGCCGGCGTGGAATTCGGCTTCGAGGAAAACAACAAGCTGACTTACCGGCTGAACCGGGCGGAGCTGGAGCTCACCGGCGACGCGGCCCACCTGGAGCAGATCACCTCCTTCGGCGACAAGGAGCGCCCCATGGCCGCCTCCTTCAAGGCCAAGGGCGGCCGCTACTCCTACCGGCCCGCCGACATGGACATCCCCATGGAGCGGGAGGAAGCCCTGGCCCACGCCAAGGAGAAGCAGTTCATCTTCGGCGGCGGCCAGAACATCATGGCCTCCGGCAACAACATGGCCCAGTGCTTCGCCCTGGTGGGCAAGAAATTCAAGGTCTGGAACGACAATGAGAAATACGCCCAGGCCCCCTGGAGCGGCGACAAGGGCAAGCCCTGGGAATACCAGGTCATCGACGGCACCACCCTCAAGTGGCGGCACGGCGGGCGCAACTGGAAGGAAGAGAAGTACCTCTGCTTCGAGCCGGATAAGGAGCTGTATTTCTTCGCCCACATGCTCACCGGCGATCCCGACTACTCCATGGTGGCCCAGGTTCTGGACTTCAAGACCGGCCTCAGCACCACCATCAAGACCGGCATCGGCAACTGGCACAGCGAGTGGGAAGCGGGGGCCAACGTCCTCTTCGGCACGGTGGAGGCCCCGGGCGTGCAGGCCGCGCCCTTTGCCCGCCGCCACCACTTCACCGACGAGCTGGTGGGCCAGTGCTTCGCCTGGGCTTACAGCGAGACCATGAGCTCCATCCATGTCTACTCCTCCCCCGAGAGCTATTCCTGGACCATCTTCTCCGGGGACAACTCCGGCGGCGCCACCTGGTCCAGCCCCTGCTTCTATATCAAGCTGCGGCCCGACGTCTACCTGTTCCAGTGGGTCGAGGAGAACTGCAACGGCAGCCAGGGCCTGGTGTGCATCAACCGCAAGATCCAGCACGACGGCGGCTTCTTCTACGGCGTCAGCCACAACGGCCTGAACCTGAACATCACCGGCGCTTTCATGCGGGAGCTGGGCAAATTCCGCATCAAGAAGTATTTCGACAATACGCCGGAATAATGCTTCGCGTTTCAACCCGGAAGCCCGCTTCAGCGGGCTTCCGGGTGTGTTTTTCCAAAGGAGGAAGGGAGATGCGTATGCTCACTGTTTTGCTGGCCGTCATCCTGCTGCTGGGGCTGTGCTGCCTGCCCGCCGCGGCGGCGTCTCCGGCGCGGCTCCGGGCCGGTTTCACCACGGAAACGATCCCCATAGACGGCACCGACGGCGGCCCCTGGGCTTCTGCGGAGGCTGCCGGGATCGGGCATGTCAAGAGGGACGGCGCCCCGGCGGGGACCGGGACGGACGCCCGGGGCACCCTGCAGGCCCTCTGGGACGGGGAGCGGCTCTACCTGCTCGTCCAGGTATGGGACGCCACGCCCGCCTTTTCCGGGCTGGCCAACCCCGGCCGGGAGCGCAGCGGCGGGGGCTACAACTTCTTCACCCAGAAAAACGACCCCGACACCTACCGCAGCGAGGACGGGGTAGAGTTTTCCCTGGACTTCCGCAACGACAAGAGCGGCAAATTCGAGGACGACGATGGGCTGTTCACCGTCACCCGGGAAGGGCTGCTCACCTATGAGCGCAACAGCATGGTGGTGAACCATTCCAGCCTCCATGCCATGGAGTCCAACCGGGAATACTCGGACCGCATCGCCGCCTGGGCGGTGCGGGAACGGGACGACGGCAGCGGCTACAACGTCTTCCTCTGCCTGGAGCTTTACGGCGCGGCGCTGGAAAACGGCACCCTGATCGGCCTGGACGTGATGATCGGGGACAGCCCCGCCGACGGCCAGGCCCGCACTTCCCGGGTATACTGGAGCCACGAGGACGACAGCCTCCCCGCCGGGAGCCAGGACTACAACGTGGACTGGGGGGAGATCGAGCTGAGCGGCTGGAACGGCCAGGACCCCTTCCCCTATGACGATTGGAAGCTCAGGACCCGGCTCCGCTGGCTTAATAGCCCCAGCTTCGTGAAGGGGGTCTGGACCCCCGAGAGCCAGGAAGGGCTGGACGCCGCCGTCCGGGAGGCGGAGGCCGCCCTGGAGACCGGCAGCAAGGAGGAAGTGGACCGGGCCTCGGAAACCCTGGAGGCGGCGGTGGCCGCCCTCCGCTGGGGGGACACCCGGTATCCGGACCCCATGGACCTGCCGGTGGTGACCACCCTGCCCAATATCTACGAGTTCTTCGACGGACGCCCCGTGACGGGGCCGGAGGACTGGGAAGCGCGGCGCGCCGAGATCCTGGACCTGGCCCAATTCTATGAATACGGCTGCAAGCCCCCGCAGCCGGACAGCATCGCCATCGGGCCCCTCCGCTGGACAAACGGCGGCTTTGACTGGGCCACCTTCGCCAATCAGCCTGCGGGCTGGGTGATCCCCGTGGCCGTCACCTACGGGGACAAGACGGAGACCATCGAATACACCCTGGCCCTTCCGGAAAAGGCGGACGGCCCCGCGCCGGTGCTCCTCTCCTTCGGGGCGGACAGCGCCGGTTTCCTGAGCAAGGGCATCGCGGTGCTGGAGGTGCCCGCCTCCGTCACCACCGACGACCGGAACGACCCCTGGCTGAACCGCATGACCGGGGGCAACCGCCCCGGGACCCTGCGCAGCTTCTTCCCCTATCACCGGGACGGGGACCTGAACGAGATCTCCAATGAGATGCTGGCGGCCCTGGGGTGCAGCATCGGCATCGACGCCCTGGAGGCCCTGGCCGCCGAGGACAGGGCCATCGGCAGCCTGGGGAAGGCCGGGACGCTGATCGACCCCGGCAAGCTGGCGGTGAACGGCTTCTCCATCTACGGCAAATATGCCTTTGTCTCCGCCGTATTCGACGAGCGCATCGACGTCTGCATCCCCGCCGCCGCGGGAGCCACGGGCCCGGCGGTCTGGCGCTACAACATGAATTACCCCCAGGGGGGCAACCTCTATTCCTGGGGCCTGGTCCCCGGCGGGGAGCTGCTGGCGGACTCCATACGCCATAACCCCGGCAGGACCACGGAGCTTTTCCGCCGTTTCCTCACGCCGGGCAGCTTCTATGCCCGGGAGGGCAGCGATTACGGCTACGGCTGCCGCCTGCCCTTCGACCAGGAGGAGCTGGTGGCCTCCCTGGTGCTGGCCCCCCGGCAGGGCACGGAGAGGCCCCGGGCCATCGTATTGGAGCATACCGTGGACGACTACGCCGACCAGTCCCAGGGGGACGCCCTGAGCCTGGAGATCGCCAAAAGCGTGTATACCTGGCTGGGCTATCGGGCGGAGGACTATGTGAAATTCTGCTTCCGGCAAAAGGGCGGCCACGGCACGGAGCCCTGGCAGACGGCCTATATCGCGGAATACCTCCGCTGGTATTTCTTCGACGAGCCCATGAGCGGGGCCGCGGCAGCCCTGCTGAACACGGACCCCTTCGCCGCCGACGTCCTGGACGGGCAGGACGGCTGGGAGCGGAACTACGGCGGCCTGAAGGCCGTGGCCCCCTGGCTGGAGACCGGCCCGGACCCGGTGCCCGTCGCGGACAGCAGGGCAGAAGGCTCCCCCGCAGCGCCGGCGGAAGCGCCGTCCCCGGCACATGCATCGGAGGCGACCCCGGAACCGAC
>JAEEGK010025918.1_pt1 | contig 11982 bp, 12 predicted proteins | sample 8958771 | NCBI WGS metagenome assembly JAEEGK01 (sample SAMN16246547, study PRJNA631951) | gut metagenome | biome: gut microbiome; feature: rumen; material: SC-attached | host: Bos | place: Iran: Karaj | collected 2018-10 | reverse complement strand
GCGCTATCACTATCCACAGTACGATGACACGCAGATCACGGCAAAGGTGCAGTCCCAGGAACTGAGCGACGCTTTAGTTAAAGCGCTCAATGGAAAAATCAAAGAGTAATACAAATCGGGGTTTGTGTAAGGAGGCGTAGAAATGGATGCGGTTTTTAGCGTACGAGACAGACAGGTTGCTTTCGATTATATCCTTTCGACTGCCAGGCAGTGCGGTAAAATAATATCGTTGGTCCAGGTGGGTTCCGGAGCAAAAGGGTATCACGACGATCGATCGGATCTGGATTTTGTGATTGCGCTGGATTCTGATGATTCCATGACGGAGGTCATGGAATATATGCACCGGAGGATCTCAGATAAATATGAACTTCTGTTTTTTAAACAAGATAAATCCCGGCATCTCCAGTGTTACATATTATCAAATCTTCTGGAAATTGATCTCGGATATGGCGCGTATGATCATGCGGCAGCTTGGAAACCGGCGTTTAAGGTTCTGTATGATCATTCCGGTACAGTGGAAGAAAAGATGACACAATCTTTGGAGGGGATGAATGACAGGATATACGGCAGGAAACAGAAGGAAGACATAGACACAGCCTGCCAGTCAGTATGGGCTCGATTGATGCATGCGGCAGTGGCGATTCGTCGTGGAGAATACTTCCGAGTGATAGGTGAGCTGGAATATGTCAGAAAGCTGTATATCGATCTGCTTGGAGATCGATACCGGCTGGAGAGTAACCTGAACCGCGAAATTGACAGGCTGCCGGAAGCTGAAAAAGCTGCGATCCGGAGCACATTTATCACCAATGAAAACCCTTCGGAATTATGGGAAAGGCTTATGAATCTGACAGATTTAGTATACAAGGAACTTGAAGGATACAGTATACCTGTGACAAAGGAATTACTGCATGCGTATTTCAAGGGACTCATGTAAGGCAGCTTATCGCTGCCAAATTCGAGTTTGTGTGGATGATACGATTGTAGGTTATATCGGAATATAATCGGCTTAGTAAAAGGGCAGAGAAACAAATCTCTGCTCTTTTTTTAGGTTCATTTAAGGTTGGCCGGATAAAATGTTTATGATCGGTTATTTATTTTCGGACAAAGGCGTCAAAAAAGAATATAATTAAACAGAGGATACAAAAATGAGATTACTCTTGGCAGAAGACGAAAGAGAATTGAATCAGGCACTTGCAACGGTTTTAAGACATAATAATTATACCGTGGACTGTGCATATGACGGAGAAGAAGCGCTCGATTTCATTGATGCGAACGAATACGACGGCGTTATTCTCGATATCATGATGCCCAAGATCGACGGAATAAAAGTTTTAAAAACGATCAGAAACGAGAGCAATAATGTTCCCGTTTTATTCCTTACGGCAAAGAGTGAGATAGATGACAGAGTCGAAGGACTTGATGCAGGAGCCGACGACTATCTGACCAAGCCTTTCGCAATGAAAGAACTCCTCGCAAGAGTTAGGGCTCTGACAAGAAGGCAGGGCGATATTGCGGACAGCATATTAAGATCCGGCAATCTTTCGCTTAATAAATCAACATTTGAATTAGGAGTTTCAAACTCGAACGTGCGCCTTGGAAATAAGGATTTTCAGATGATGGAGATGCTTATGTCCAATGAAGGTATTGTTATTTCGGCAGAGAAATTCATGGAAAAGATCTGGGGATTCGATTCCGATGCCGACATAAGCGTTGTATGGGTATATATCTCAAATCTTCGTAAAAAACTTGCGAGTCTGGATTCGGACATGGAAATAAAAGCCATTAGAAATCAGGGCTACGTCTTGGAGAAAAGATCATGATCAATAAACTTAGAAAGCAGTTTATTCTCGTAACCATGATATCAAGTATATCGGTTCTGACGATTATAATTAGTGCTCTCAATATTTTTAACTATGTAAGCGTTATCAGGAAAAACGATGAGATTCTTAATATCCTCTCGGCGAATGAAGGAAGTTTCCCTGATGAATTTATGATGAAACCCGGACCTGTACCCGGAAATGAATTTCCGTTTAATCAGTTTTCGAGAGAAATGCCTTTTGAAACCAGATTCTTCAGTGTGGGAATCGACAACGACGGAAAGGCATTCGTTTTTGATACATCGCGTATTTTTGCGATAAACGAGGATGAAGTAAAAGAGTATGCCGAGAAGGTCTTTGAAAAATTTGAGAAAACGTCAAAGAAGATCGGAACCAAAAACAAATACAGATATCTGATCAGTAAAAACGCCTTTGGATACAATGTTCTTTTCGTTGATATGTCCAAAGAATTAAACGATGCGCGAAGAGTATTCTTTTACAGTACCACCGTTTCGATTCTTGGGCTTTTGTGCGTATTCGTTTTAGTCTGCGTGCTTTCCAAGAAAGTATTTAAACCTGTTGAAGAAAGCTATGCGAAACAAAAACGATTTATTACCGATGCAAGTCATGAACTCAAAACTCCGTTAACGATCATAGAAGCGGACAACGAAGTGCTCGAGATGGAAAACGGCGAGAGCGAATGGAGCAAAAGTATCAGCAATCAGGTCAAAAGAATGACCTCCCTTGTTGAGAAAATGGTTACGCTTTCGAGAATGGACGAAGGTGATTCTCTGGATATGAGAAGACTTTCCTTAAGCGATACCATGGAAGACGTGCTAGGTGATTACAACAGTCTTATAGCCAGAAACAACAAGAAATTATCGGTCGATATAGAAAAAAATATTTTTGTTTCGGCAGATGAGACCAAGATCAAGCAGATGTGCGGACTTCTTTTGGATAATGCGGTCAAATATTCAACACCGCCTTCGGGCAGCGAAACTAAGGAAGCCTTAATAGACGTAAGCCTCAAATCAAAAGGAAACAAAGCGATCCTGACATTTAAAAATACCGTGGATATTGAAGAAGACGGGGATATGAATATACTGTTTGAAAGATTCTATCGAAGAGATTCTTCAAGGAATTCCAAAACCGGCGGTTCCGGAATCGGACTCTCGATCGTTCAGTCGATCGTTCTTTTACATAAAGGAAAGATTAAAGCCTATGCGAAGAAAAATGAGAGCCTGACTTTTGAGATAACTTTAAACCAGATAAAATAAAAGATACTTAGCCGTGTCGGACATTCGAAAGAGTGCCCGACACTTTTTTATTTCTTTAAGGTATGTTTAAGGTTTGAGTTTTATTATGAGTCTTGTAAAAGCAAAAAGAACTGAAAGGAGCTGGCAGATGGATTCTTTTAAGCACTACAGACATGAGAACAAATACGAAATATCCAAAGCCGATTATCTGGCGATGCGTTCGAGACTGCGGCGCATAATGAGTGCGGATCCGCATACGAACGAAGACGGATTATATCAGATTCGAAGCATATATTTTGACAATATTTATGATAAGGCACTGAAAGAAAAGATAGACGGAGCAGCCAAGCGTGAAAAGTTCAGGATCAGGTGGTACAACGATGATTTCTCTTTTATAACACTTGAAAAAAAGATGAAGATCAACAACCTCTGCCTCAAATACGATGCAAGGATCACAGAGGAAGAGTGCCACAGAATCCTAAACGGAGACATAGAATTCATGAGGACGCATCCTGAGGAACTGGTTAAAGAGCTTTACGCCAAGATGAAATATCAGAGGCTTAAACCCAAAGTTCTTGTTTCATATGTCAGGGAGCCTTACGTATATAAATCGGGAAATGTCAGGGTGACATTTGATTCAAACGTAAGAACAAGTATTTTCAGGCGGGATATGCTTACGAAGAATGGTCTCGATATAAGTGCTACGGACGCGCCGGGGGATATGATCCTGGAAGTAAAATATGACGCATTTTTACCTGAGATCATACAGGACATAATTCAGAGTAAAGATCTAAGACAGCAGGCATTTTCAAAATACGGAGCCTGCAGACGCTTCGGTTAAAAACGGATAAACATGGAGGACATAAAAAATGACTTTTAATGATATTTTCAAATCAAGTTTCTTGGAGAGCGTAACGGAGTTTTCGTTACTGGATGTTGCGATCGGAATGCTGTTCGCATTGGTACTCGGACTTTTTATATTTGCGGTATATAAGAAGACTTTCAGCGGAGTAATGTATTCAACAGGATTCGGAATGTCGCTTATAGGATTGTCTCTGGTAACGACGCTGGTTATCATGGCGGTTACTTCAAACGTAGTTCTTTCACTCGGTATGGTCGGCGCGTTATCGATCGTTCGTTTCAGAGCAGCGATTAAAGAACCGATGGAAATCGTGTTTCTTTTCTGGTCGCTCGCAGTCGGTATCGTGATCGGAGCCGGAATGATCCCTCTTGCAGTTATCGGATCGCTTATTATCGGCATTATCCTGATCATCTTTGCAAATCGCAAGCTGAACAATACACCTTACATTCTGATAGTCAACTGCGAGAACGAGAAAGCGGAAAAAAGCGCAGTGGAAATGATCAAAACTTCAGTAGGTAAATATCTTGTTAAGTCCAAAACCATAAACAGCTCGGGAATCGAACTTACAGCTGAAATTAAAGTAAAAGAAAGCTCAATGGATTTTGTTAATCGCGTAAATGAGATCGAAGGCGTAACAGATGCGACACTCGTTACTTTTAACGGAGAATATATGTCATAAGGGAGGCCGTTAATATGGTTTCAAACAAACATGTGACCAAATTAATAATGGTGCTTATGGCGATTGCAACGGTTGTTTGTATTTTGGCAGTTCTTTTATCCGATAAGCTTGTCTCTATCGCAGGCGGAACGGGTGTTAACGTGGAATACGAATCTGAACTGTTTGATACTTCCGAGATAGTGAGCGTCGATATCCTGATGGATGAAGAAACATGGAATGAAATGCTCACAAATGCCATGTCGGAACAATATTACGCCTGTGATGTAGTGGTTAACGGAGAGAAGTTTTACAATGTGGCGATACGTCCCAAGGGGAATACCAGCCTCTCTGCAATTGCGATGGATCCCGATTCCGATCGATACAGCCTTAAATTGGAATTCGGACATTTTGTCGAAGGTCAGACCTGCTTCGGCTTAGATAAACTGATCCTGAACAATAACTATGCGGACGCAACCAACATGAAGGAAGCGATCATTTACGATATGTATCAGTACCTTGATGCAGATGCTTCACTTTACAATTATGCGACCGTTTCTCTTAACGGAGAATACCAGGGAATTTACCTCGCCCTGGAAGCGGTTGAGCAAAGCTTCATCTTACGTAATTACGGAACGCAGGACGGAGAGATCTACAAGCCGGAAAGCATGGGTATGGGCGGCGGAAATTCAAATTCCGACAAACAGTCCTCAGGAGGCTTTCCGGGTGGAGGTTTCGACTTTGGCAACATGCCCGATATGGGAGGATTCCAGGGCGGTGACTTCGATTTCGGAAACATGCCTGACATGGGCGGCTTCAGCAAAGGAAGTTCCGATTCAGACAAACAGCCTTCGGGAGGCTTTTCCGGCGGAGGTTTTGATTTTGGCAACATGCCTGATATGAGTGACTTCTCGGGCGAAAGACCTGACATGGGAGGCTTCGGCGGATTCTCCATGGGAGGAAACGGAGGAGCAAACTTAAATTATACGGATGACGATCTCGATTCATATTCCACCATATGGGACGGTGCGATCACGGATTCGGGTGATAAGGATCACAGAAGAGTAGTTACTGCTTTAAAGAACATAAGCGAAGGCAATGATCTTGAGAAATACATGGATATCGACAACATCCTTAAGTACATGGCAGTACATACTTTTGCCGTGAATATGGACAGTCTCTCGGGAAGCATGGCGCATAACTATTATCTGTATGAATACGACGGAAAACTCAATATTATTCCATGGGATTACAACCTTTCGTTTGGCGGAATGTCCATGGGAAGTTCAGGTGATGCCACGGAAATGGTTAACGATGCGATAGATACTCCTTTCGCAGGAACCGAATTCTTTGATGCCTTGCTTGAGAACGAAGAATATCTTGAGATATACCATTCGTATCTTCAGCAGCTTGTTGATGAATATGTAAACGGCGGAAGATTTGACGAAGTATATGAAAGAATAAGAAGTCAGATAGATTCTCTTGTTGAGACCGATCCTACGGCATTCTACAGTTATGATGAATACACGGTGGCAGCTGATACACTCTACGAAACGATCAAACTTCGTGCAAAAAGCATAGACGGTCAGTTAAACGGCAGCATCCCTTCCACCGATTCGGAACAGCGAACAGATTCGTCTAACTTTGTTGATGCATCCCATATCGATGTTAAAGTAATGGGACAGTTCAGCATGGGATATAAAAACGACGGAGATTTCAAGAAGCGCTCCGATAAAGAATGGCGAAAGAGTAAGAACGAATCATCGGAAGAAAGCGATGAGGGCTTTGATTTCGGTAACTTCCCGGGCGGTTTCGATTTCGGAAATATGCCTGACGGATTCAAGCCCGATAATATGCCCGAAGGTTTTGATCCGGGCAATATGGGCGGCTTTACAATGAACGGAACAAGCTCTTTAAGCAAGTTAAAGACGGCAGGAGGATATGCCGCATGCTTTGTAGTGATCCTGATCGTATTGATCATATTAAAATGTTTTAAAAGACGAAGAATTAAATAGCGGAATAAAGATGACTGAAAAGGGTGCCTTTTATAAGGCATCTTTTTCTTTTATGAATTTATCGTGTTATGTTATTATATGATTATGAAAAAATTCAACCTGATTGCTTTACTGATTTTAACCGTAACATTATTGTCATCCTGTTCACTCGTAAGAAAAGAACCCGTAGATGATGATCCTGCAATCGAGAATTTACACGAGGCAGAAACAGTAGCTGAAAAAGAAGAGGAGAATGTTAAAACTGTTGCCGAAGATGAGGTAGATCCCGAAGAGGATAAGAACACTACGAAAAACGAGTTCGGATTTGATTTTGAAAAACTGGGTGTTAAACCGTATTCATATTCTTCGGAAGAGTTTGAACTAAGTGATGATTTAAAGGGTGCTATAGTTGAGATGTTTGCTTCCACAAAGAACTGGAAGACGACTGATGCGTATGAACCGGAATGGGAAGAAATATTCATAGACCGTTTCATTCTTAATTCGTGGTACGGCCCCAAGTATATCGAATCGAAATCCGTGATCACCAAAGAAGAAGCGGAGTACATTCAGTTTTCTTTAACCGGAGAAAGACTGTATTTTAATATGGACGAAGATGAGCTGATTGACAGGAGTAAGAGTTCAAGTCCTTTTAATTACACATATATGGATTCTTATTTGGTCACCAAGCAGGAGGATTCATATTGGGTTGATTCGGTCATCAAAACACAATACAAATATATTAATGATGACGGAGAACTGGATGTAAAAGAAAAAACCGAAAAAGTACTCATTACCTTAAAAGAAAATCCTTACAGCTGTTTCGACGGATACAGCATAGAGGATATATACATAAGATACAGTGAAAGTGATGATGACGAAGAAGAACTGTTCAAGCTTATCGGAATGATAATCGATGCGGGAGGAGAGGCTCAGCCCTATGGCATGATTGATTATTTTGTGGCTTCATACCTTGGTGAGATCATTGATAACAAAACATTCACTGATAAAGAAGGTTATGAACGTACTACGAACATTAGAGTTCCGACTCAGAAGATCGAGAGTTTTTACAAGGACGTACTTGGAGTGGACAGAACATTTAATTCCGGCGAATATACCGGGGGTGAAATGTGTGTTTACTGTGATGATGACGGATACTGCTATGGCCTCAATTCGGCAGGCTACGGAACCTATATGGTTATTGATTCGGTAGACAGGCAGGAAGATAAAACTGTCGTTAAAGTACTGGTTATGAACGATTATGAGGGCGAAGAAGAAGGCACGTTTGAGTTTACCGTTATTCCGGCAGATAATGAGTATGGATTTTCTCTGTTACGTGATTAGAAACGAAAACAGGTGAAAATTAAGGGATAAAAAGTGGGATACAGTTTTTTCAATATTCAGAAAGCAAAAGATTCATATAATCGAAAAATGAAGGCTTTTCAGTCATCGCTGGGAGCCTCTGTTTGTAACGGAGAAGACATATCTTTTGCGGACAATGATATATCATATATCCTTAAACTTCAGCATGAAAGAATTAAGGAAAAAGGTCTCACGATGGATTATGAGATCTATTCGAGAGATGAGACCAGAAACGATTTCATTGTCGGCAGTACCTGGAAGGATAAACACTATGAGAGCTTAGTCTGTTCTCACCAGTGCGGAGTAAAAAGAACCGTAAAGAATAATGGCAGAAAATGTTATAAGGATAATCGTAAAACCATTATTTATGAAACGATCACGGATGTTCTGACAGATTCACATCCCGATGATGAGCTTGTCAGCTGCCCGAACTGCGGAAATGTTTCGAAGATAGCCGAGCTTACCGAGGGATGTCCTCACTGCAATACGAAATATAAAATGGATGATCTGTTTCCCAAGATCACTTCGTACTATTTTATCGATGACATCGGTCTTGCGGGTTCGGAGGGTAAAAACGGAATCCTAATATCCACGATCATCGCAGCCATACTGCATGAATTCCTATATTTTATATTCAATTGGCGTATGTTTATGCCCTGGTATATTATAAAAAACGGATTTATCAATCAGATCCTGGGCATGTTTGCAGTAGCTATCCTGGGCGTAGTGATCGGGTATTTCGGATACACGTTTTTCCTGGTATTCAGGATGTTTTTTATTGCGTCATCTTCGTCATCGGGGAAAGGCGGAACAATAGGTTCCAGAATGAAATTCGAGAACAGAATGAAGAAAGTCAGTCCCGAATTTTCTTTTGAGTATTTTACAAGCAAGGCGATATCGCTTATTAAGACTGCCGTGTATTCCAAAGACGAGCGCGAATTACTGTTTTATGAAGGCGAAGCTTTGGATAGTAAAATGAAAGACATAATCGACATGAATTACGGCGCTGCACTGGGCATTGTGAAGTTTTCCGAGAAGGACGGTTATGTGACGGTTGTTACCAAGGCGTTTTTTGATGTGCTGTATGCACAGGATAATAAAGTATATTTTAAACATAAGAATTTCACGGCTACGTTTAAAAGACGTACCGACATTCCCATAAACATGAACTTCTCCATGACGAGAATTTCCTGCCCGACATGCGGATCGAGTTTTGATGCTACAAAGAACAAATTCTGTCCGTATTGCGGAAATGAATATGAACTGATTTCCGATGACTGGATACTTGTGGAACTTAAAGAGAATTAAAGGAGACAGAGATGAGTGATTTTATTTGGTTCATTTTTATAGGTGCGCTTTTTGCACTGTTGAGCTGTTTGTTTATTGTACTTGGATGTCTGATTTGGATAAAACAGAAAATGAATCTGATAATCAGTCATCACTGTGACAAAGTCAGCGAAGAAAACAAACAGGCATATTGCAGGATTTTCGGCATCGGAATGCTTGTTATCGGTCTTGGCTTTGGATTATCCGGAATAAGCGCAGTATTACTACAGTCTGCTTTAGCGTTAATCCCGATGTCGATTGGACTGGTGTCGGGAATAGTGCTGCTTATTATAGCAGTGGCTAAGTATAATCGTTAAAAAGACAGTGAGGAAAGATAAATGCTGGAAAAAATGGATGATTTTTTTACTGCACGTGTTGAAGGTTACGACGAGCATATGAGAAGCAATATAGAAGGAGCTTCTGCTTTTTATAAATATACGGCTGAACTGCTTCCTGAATCGGATGGTGCAAAAGTGCTGGATTTAGGCTGCGGGACCGGACTTGAACTTGAAGAATATTTTAAGGTTAATCCGTCTGCGGCAGTTACCGGAATTGATTTGACCGAAGCAATGTTAAATGCCTTAAAGAACAAATATCCGGATAAGGATCTGACACTTATCTGCGGTTCGTATTTCGAAGAACCGTTTGGTAAGAATGCGTATGATGCAGCCGTCTCCGTTGAGTCGCTGCATCATTTTAAAAGGGAAAAGAAACTGGGTTTATACAGGAAACTTCATGAAGCACTGAAGAATGACGGATACTTTGTTCTGACGGATTATTTTGCCGAGTCCGAAGATCTGGAAGTTGAATATTTTCACAATCTCGAAGAAATCAAACGTGAAGAGGGATTGGCAGAGGATGAATTTTATCATTACGACACACCGCTTACCGTAGAGCATGAGGCAGAAGTTTTAAAAGAAGCAGGATTTTCGAAAGTCGAGATAATGAATCGATGGGAAAGTACCTGTACGATTCTTGCAAGGAAATAAATACGGGTTTTCCCATTTGGGTTGATGTGACACATCAAAACATTGAAGGGTTTACACTTTCTCGGCATGACAGAAGTGCAATAATTACACCTCGCTTGACAATAAGGTGCAATTATTGCATAATTTGTTTTAGGAGGTGCAATTATGGGTGAGATTAAAGATTTAAGAACAGAAAAAAAGCTTACTCAGAAGCAGGTTGCAGAATTAGTCGGCATTTCTCTGAGATCATATAAATCCTACGAAAACGATGAAGATAAGCAGGGTACTATAAAATATAATTACATATTGGATAAACTTCGACAGATAAATCCCATAGATGAGGAACACGGGATTTTGGATATCGATTATATTACGGAAAGATGCAAGATTGTTTTAGATGAGTATCCTGTTCACTATTGCATTCTCTTTGGTTCATACGCTAAGGGAAAAGCGGATGAATCAAGTGATGTGGATTTATTGATCTCATCGGAAGTAAACGGGCTGAAATTTTATGGTTTGGTAGAAAAACTAAGAAATACACTTCATAAAAAAGTTGATGTTCTGAATATTGAACAGTTAAAGGATAACCTTGAAATAACAAATGAAATATTAAAGGACGGAATCAGAATTTATGGATAATGAAAAAAATGACAGTTATTTTGTGGAGAAAATAAAAACAGATATTATATTTATAACTGCACATATGAAAGATGTGGATTTACGCGAATTAGGTGAAAACGAAGTTCTTTTGGATTCTATGATGTTCAGAATGATTCAAATATCCGAAAATGCGAAGAAACTATCTGATGATTATAGAAAATCAAACATCAATATTCCCTGGAATGAAATTTTCGGATTAAGAAATCGAATCGTGCATGACTATGGCAAAGTAGATATAAATATAGTATATGAAACACTTAAGCGGGATCTTCCGGAATTATTGGAACAATTCAAGTAGAAATTTATAAATGAAAGAAAGAGTGATTATCATGAAAGAAACAGATAATCGTAACAAAGTTATTATAAGAACCAGTGTAATAGGAATTATTGCAAATGTTTTCCTTGCGGCATTTAAGGCTGTCATAGGACTTACAACGAATTCCATAGCGATCGTTATGGATGCGGTAAACAATATATCTGATGCAGGAAGTTCAGTTATCACGATCATCGGAACAAAACTTGCGGGAAGAGAACCGAACAAAAAGCATCCGTTCGGATATGGCAGAATAGAATACCTTAGTGCAATGATCATATCCATACTTGTTCTTTATGCCGGCATTACCGCTTTTGTTGAATCGGTAAAAAAGATAATCAACCCTGAAACACCTGATTATTCGGTAGTTTCTCTTGTTATAGTGGGAGTAGCGGTACTTGTTAAGATCATTCTTGGATTGTTTGTAAAAAATACCGGCAAAAAGGTTAATTCGGATTCTCTTGTTAACTCGGGAAGCGATGCATTACTTGATTCGATTATCTCTGCATCCACACTTGCGGCAGCAGCCGTTTACCTGATCTTCCACATTTCCCTTGAGGCATGGCTCGGTGCGATCATTGCTTTGGTTATCATTAAATCGGGCTTCGAAATGCTTAAAGAAACTTTGTCAAAGATACTTGGTGAACGTGTTGACGCAGAACTGGCAAGAGACATAAAAAAGACTATATCCGATTACGAAGAGGTAAACGGTGTTTACGATCTTGTAATGCATAATTACGGACCTGATTCATATAACGGATCGGTTCATATT
>JAEEGK010025917.1_pt1 | contig 11982 bp, 7 predicted proteins | sample 8958771 | NCBI WGS metagenome assembly JAEEGK01 (sample SAMN16246547, study PRJNA631951) | gut metagenome | biome: gut microbiome; feature: rumen; material: SC-attached | host: Bos | place: Iran: Karaj | collected 2018-10 | reverse complement strand
CTCACGGCCATCTTCCTGATCGCCGAGATCTCTGGCGGTTACGGGCTCCTGATGCCCCTCATCCTGACGGCGGCCATCTCCTATGCCACCACCCGCATCTTCGAGAAATACTCCATCTACACGAAGCGCATCGCGCAGACGGGCGAGCTCCTCACCCACGATTCCGACCAGGCCGTCCTCACGCTCCTGAAGACGGAATCCCTCGTGGAGACGGACTTCACGCCGGTGCGCGTGGACGACACCCTGGGCGCCCTCGTCGAAGCCGTGGCCGTCTCCCGGCGCAACGTCTTCCCGGTCCTGGACGGAAAGAAACGCTTCCAGGGGTACGTGGACCTCTCCGACATCCGCCGGGACATGTTCCGCACGGACCTTTACGATACGGCCAAGGTCTACAACTACATGCGCTCCGCCCCCGAATACGTGTACCCGGACGAGCCGATGGACAGCGTCATGCGCAAGTTCGGCAAGACCGGCGCCTGGAACCTGCCGGTGGTGGACCATGACCTCAAGTACGTGGGCTTCCTCTCCCGCTCGAAGATCTTCAACGCCTACCGCGAGGAACTCCGGGATTTCTCCCAGGATTGATTTTTATCCGGCCAGGCGGTACAAGGTGCCTGAAAATCATTATCTTTGTAAGAGTTATACATGTGTAATTCTTACAAATCCATGCTTATGAAGAGATTGCTGGTCTCCCTGTCGCTCCTGGCCTTGGCCTGTGGCGGCAACGTTTCTTATGCGCAGGTCGCCGAATCGGCCGAATGGGCCACCCGCATCAAGGCGGAAGGCCTGGCCCGTTCCCAGGTCGAAGAACTCGCCCAGTACATGACCGACTATGTCGGATCCCGGCTCACCGCCTCGCTCCAGAAGCGCCGCGCCGACTCGCTGATGCTTGTCAAGCTCACTGAAATCGGGCTTTCGAATCCCCGTTCCGCCTACGCCACGGAGTTCACCCGCGGCGGCTGGGACGTCGTCAAGACGTATGCGGCCATGACCAAGCCGTACTATTGCGCTTTCTCGGTGAACCCCAGGGCCTGGTCCGGAAGCACGGACGGGCTGGTCAAGGGCGAATGCGTCGTTTTCGACGTCCAGACCAAGGAAGACCTCGAGAAATATCGCGGCAAGGTGGCCGGCAAGATCCTGCTCATCCCTTCCACGCGGACGGTCGAGATCAATTTCGAGCCGCTGGCGACCCGTTATGACGAGCAGGAGCTGGAGGCCCTGACCAAGGACGACCGCGCCCAAGCGCGTTCGGGCCGTTACGGCGGCCGGGCGACCTACGATTACCGGGCCATGATGGAGCTCCGCCAGCTGATGGCCGATTTCTACAAGACCGAGAAGCCGCTGTGCATCGTGAACGGCAGCGGTACCTTCAATGTCCCGAGCGGTTCCGGCGTCAACTACAAGGCTGGGGATCCCGAACCCCTTCCCGAGCTCAACATGCCGCTCGAGGATCACGGCCGGATGATCCGCCTGATCAACCGTGGCCAGAAGGTCGAGATGGAACTGGAACTGATCAACCGTTTCTCCAACGATACCGAAGTCCATAACCTGTATGCCGAAATCCCCGGCACCGATCCCAAGCTGAAGGACGAGATTGTCCTCATCGGCGCCCACTACGATTCCTGGCACGGCGGCACCGGCGCGGCCGACAACGCCTCCGGCTGCATCGTGATGGTGGAGGCGATGCGCATCCTGAAGCAGCTGGGATTCAAGCCCAAGCGTACTATCCGGCTCGCCCTGTGGGGCGGTGAGGAGCAGGGCCTCTACGGCTCCCGCGGCTACCTGGACAACTATCTGTACAAGGATGGCAAGAAACTTCCCGGCTTCGACAAGTTCGCCCTCTACCTGAACATGGACAACGGCTCCGGCCGCTTCCGGGGCATCTACCTGGAGCGGAACGACGGCGCGTTCCCGTTCTTCGAGGCCTGGATGAAACCCATCGAATCCCTGGGGTTCCAGTACCTGTCTCCCCGCACCACCGGCAGCACGGACCATGTCACCTTCAACCGCCTGGGCCTGCCTTCCTACCAGTTCATCCAGGATGAGCTCGAGTACGGCCGGACCTACCACACCATCATGGACACCTACGAGCGCCTGGCCCTCGGCGACCTGCGGCTGAACGCCACCATCGTCGCCTGGCTGGCGGCCTGCGCCGCGGACGATCCCGGCCGGATTCCGAACAATCCCGCGATCGATCTGAACCAGCTGCAGCAGCGGGCTTTCTAGCGCGCGGACCCTTTCTTTTTTGGTGCGCATCGCTTGCGTTTTTTGGGTCGGTTTTTTAACTTTGTAAACTGACACTAAAACGTATAGCGATGCGTAAACTTTTCTTCTTCTTCCTGGCGGCCCTGCTGCCGCTGCTGGCCCCTTCCTGCCAGCCCGGGAAAGTGGACCCCCTTCCCGTGATGTCCTTCAACGTCCGCTACGGGACGGCCAAGGACGGTGACCATGTGTGGGAGAACCGCAAGGACGCCGCCTGCGCCATGATCCTGGACCAGCGTCCCGCGGTGTTCGGCGTACAGGAGGCCCTGGACTTCCAGTTGACGTATTTCGAGGAGCACTGCCCGGGTTACAAGTACGTGGGCGTGGGCCGCGAGGACGGCATCCACGAAGGCGAGCATATGGCCGTGTTCTATGACACCGAGCGCATCGAGCTCCTGGAATGGGGCACCTACTGGCTCTCCGAGACGCCGTTCCAGCCTTCCCTGGGCTGGGATGCCGCCTGCCGCCGGACGGCTACCTGGACCCTGCTGAAGGACAAGGTGGCGGGCCGCAGCTTCTATTTCGTGAACACGCACCTGGACCATGTGGGCAAGGAAGCCCGCCGCAGGGGCCTGCTCCTGCTGGTGGACCGCATCGCCGCGATGAATCCGGACGGCTATCCGATGGTCCTCACGGGCGACATGAACGTGTACCCGGACGATCCGTGCCTGGGCGAGCTCCGCACCCTGATGGAGGATGCCCGCCAGACGGCCAAGGTCACCGACAACGATTATACCTGGCATGACTGGGGCAAGGTCTCCGGCAATCCGCCCATCGACTACGTCTTCTACGCCGGCTTCGAGGGCTGCGACAAGTTCGCCGTCGTCCGCCAGCCGTACCTGGGCGTGGACTATGTATCCGACCACTTCCCGGTGACGGCCCTCCTCCGCTACGGCCCCGCCCAGGAGCCCGTCAAGCGGGAGCCCGTCCCCGTCGAGCCCAAGTATGTCGTGGAGGTGGAAGCGCACCGGGGCGGCATGGGCCTGTATCCCGAGGAAACGCTTCCCGCGATGCTCAATGCCGTGAACCTGGGCGTGAACACCCTGGAGATGGACCTTTGCCTCACGCAGGACAACCGCGTCGTCCTCTCCCATGACAAATACTTCCATTCCCGCTATTCCACCCGTCCGGACGGGACGCCCGTCCTGCTCGGCGAGCCCAAGACCTGGCTCTGGCAGATGCCCTACAGCGAGGTGCAGAAATGGGACGTGGGCAACCGGTACAATCCGGCCTGGCCCGAGAAGCACTGCATGCCGCTCGCGAAGCCCATCGCCCGTGACGTGATCGAAGCCGTGGAGGCCTGGACGAAGGAAAACGGCCACTATCCGATGCACTACGACATCGAAATCAAGAGCGATCAGGACTATAACGACGGCATCGAGGGAGAGAGCTGGCCGGAATACCATGCGTTCACGGACCGGTGCATGGCCATGCTCGACTCCCTGGACCTCGGCGACCGCCTGGTCATCCAGTGCTTCGACGAGCGCGCGCTCAACTACATCAACGAGAAGTATCCCGGCCATACGCTGGCTTACCTGGTGGAGGACTACGAGAAGGATTTCGACGAATTCATGGGCAAGCTGGACTTCACGCCGCAGTGGCTGAGCGCCCATCACAGCAACGTGGACGCCGACCTCCTCGCGAAGGCCCGCGCCTGCGGCATGAAGGTCAATACCTGGACCGTGGACGAACCCGACGAGATGCGCCGCCTGGTGGACCTCGGCGTGGACGCCATCATTTCCAACTATCCCGACCGCCTGCTGAAGGTGGTGGGGGAATATCAATGAACCGCCAATGAAACCCATCAGCACCAATGACGCGCCGGCGGCCATCGGGCCGTACAGCCAGGCCGTGGACAGCGGCGCCGGCCTTGTCTTCGTTTCCGGGCAGCTGCCCATCGATCCCGCCACCGGGGCCTTCCCGGAAGGGGGCGTCGCCGAACAGGCGCGCCAGTCGCTCCTGAATGCGCAGGCCATCCTCCGGGCCGCCGGCCTGGAACTGGCCGATGTCGTGAAAACGACGGTCTTCCTGGCCGACATGGGCGATTTCGCCGCGATGAACGCGGTCTATGCGACCTTCTTCGCCGAGCCGTTCCCGGCCCGGAGCGCCGTGGCCGTGAAGACGCTGCCCAAGGGCGCGCTCGTGGAGATCGAGTGCATCGCCGCCCGCAGGCGGTAAGGACGGAGGGACGCGGTGAGCAAGGCCAAATGGATCGGCGGGTTCCTGGGCTGGGTGGCCTGGGGACCGATCGGCGCCTTGATCGGGTATCTGCTCGGCAAGGCGGTGGATACGTATATCGACGGGTCGCACCAGCTGCCCGGCGGTGACGGCTGGGAACGGCAGCAGGAGCAGGGGAGTTACCGCAGGCAGACCGGCCAGGGCCCGTACACTCAGGACCGGTCGACCCAGTCCCGCCAGGGCCGGTACACGGCCGACGAACAGCGGAACAGCTTCTTCGTGAGCCTGCTGGTCCTTTCCTCGGCCGTCATCAAGGCCGACGGAAGGACGCATCCGGCGGAGCTCCGGACGGTCCGGGAGTTCATCCGGACGAACTTTGGCGAGCAGGCCGCCTCGCAGGCGGAGCAGATCCTGCAGCGGCTGGACAGCCAGCAGGTGAACATCTACTCGGTGGGCGGCCAGATCGCCGCCAACATGAACTACTCGCAGCGGCTGCAGCTGTTCCAGTACCTGGTGTCCATCGCCACGTCCGACGGCGATTTCAGCGCTTCCGAGAAAAGTGTCCTCGAGGCCATCGCCTCGGCCATCCGGCTCACGTCCACCGACGCGGCCTCCATCATCGCCATGTACTACAAGGAGACCGATTCGGCCTATACCGTGCTGGAAATCTCCCCTTCGGCGACGGACGACGAAGTCCGGTCCGCCTATCGGCGCATGGCCATGAAGTACCATCCCGACCGGGTGGCCACCCTCGGCCCCGAAGTGCAGAAGGCCGCCGAGGAAAAGTTCAAGAAGATTCAGGAAGCCTACGCGGCGATCAAGAAACAGCGGGGCATCCAATAGCCATTTACCTGAAACCAGACTATGCGGAAACAGATTCTTTTCGGTGTGCTGGCGCTGGCGCTTGTTTCCTGCGGCCAGCAGCCGGCGGACCAGGTGAACGTGTTCAACGGAACGGGGTTCGCCGGGAATACCTATCCCGGCGCGACCGTCCCTTTCGGCGCCGTCCAGCTGAGTCCGGACACCGATGTGAACACCACCTCCGGCTACCACTACAGCCATGACACCATCCTGGGTTTCAGCCATACGCATCTTTCGGGAACGGGCTGCCCGGACATGGGCGACTTCCTGGTGACGCCCGGTCTCGACGTCGTGGAGCCGCTGCCCTTCTCGCACAAGGACGAGGAGGCCGAACCGGGCTATTACAAAGTCTCTTTCCCCAAGGGCATCACGGCGGAACTGATCGTCACGGCTCACGCCGGCGTGCACCGGTATACATTCACGGGGAAGGGCGCCCGGCTCATCCGGATCGACGCCCGGCACTGCATCGGCGGCTGGAGCAAGGCTACGGAATGCCGGCTTTCGCTGGACGGCTCCGAAATCCTGGGCTACCGCCGGGTGACCGGCTGGGCGAAGGACCGCGAGGTGTACCTCTCCGCCGTGTTCTCCAAGCCCTTCCTGTCGGTGGAGGAGCCGGAACCCGGCCTGATGGAGTTCACCTTTGCCGATGACCTGAAGGAAGTGGTGCTGTTCGCCGGCATCTCCGGCGTGGATGCGAACGGAGCCCGCGGAAACCGGGTGAAACAGACGGCGGGCGGCCGATTCGACGCGCTCCGCCGGCGGGCGGGGAGCAGCTGGGACGAAGCCCTCGGACGGATCGAAGTCAAGGGCGGTCCGACGGACGTGTTCTACACGTATTTCTACCACACGTTCACGACGCCCAGCCGCATCGACGACTATGACAGGCGCTACCGCGACCAGTCTGGCCGGAACCGGCAGCTGCCGGAAGGCCACCACTTCTATTCCACGCTGTCGCTGTGGGATACTTTCCGGGCCTGGCATCCGCTGGAAACGCTGCTGGATACGGCCTTTGTCGCCGACCTGGTCCGCTGCATGCTGGATGACTACGACTGCCGCGGGGAACTCCCGATCTGGCCCCTGGCCAGCGACGAGACCCGCTGCATGATCGGCTACCACAGCGTGCCGGTCATCGCCGACGCCTGGCTCCGCGGGGTCCGCGGCTTCGACGGCGAGAAAGCCCTCGCGGCCATGGTGGCCTCCTCCAACAAGGCCAATGTCAATGCCTCCGACCTCTATCGCGAGTACGGCTGGATTCCGGCCGACCGGAAGACCGAATCCGTCTCGCAGACGCTGGAATTCGCCTACGACGACTGGTGCATCGCCCGGATGGCCGAATCCCTCGGCCACGCCGACATCGCCGCGGAGTATGACCGCCGCGCCCGCAGCTATCAGGAGCTTTTCGACCCCGCGACCGGATTCATGCGCGGCAAGAATGCGGACGGGACCTGGTCGGCGGCCTTCGACCCGCTGTCCGGCTCCCGCGACTACACGGAGGCGACGCCCTGGCACTACCGTTTCTTCGTCCCGCACGACATGGCGGGCCTGGCCTCGCTGATGGGCGGGCCGGAAGCGCTCCGGAGCGCCCTGGATTCCCTGTTCACCTACCAGCCTGAAGGGCAGGCCGTCCTCGATCCCGGCATCGGCGGCCTCATCGGCCAGTATGCCCACGGCAACGAGCCCGGGCAGAACAACCCGTGGCTGTTCACATGGGCCGGCGCCCCTTCCAAGACGCAGGAATACGTGCGCCTGATCCTCACGAAAGCCTATTCCACCGCGCCGGACGGCATCTGCGGCAACGAGGACTGCGGCCAGATGTCGGCCTGGTACGTGCTCGCTTCCCTCGGCCTGTATCCGGCCTGCCCCGGTTCGGGGGAGTATATCCTGACGGCGCCGCTCTTCCGGGAGTCCGTCCTCCGGCTCGCGAACGGCAAGACTTTGACCATCAAGGCGGACAACCCTAGCCGCCCCTACATCGCCGGGGTGGAGCTGAACGGGAAACCGGTGGACCGGAACTGGCTCACCTATGACGAGATCCTGGGCGGCGGCGAGCTTTCCTTCAAGCTTTCCGCGAAACCCGTGGAGGAGCGGGAGAACCTGCCCGCGCCCTATTCCCTCACGACGGAGCCCTTCGCCTGCCCGCCCGCCATCCAGGGCGACCTGGTCCTTTTCGAGGACGATGCGGAGGTGACGCTCTCCTGCCGGACGGCGGGGGCGGTCATCCGCTACACGCTCGATGGAACCGAGCCCACGGAAGCCAGTCCGCTGTATGAGGGGCCCTTCCGTGTCGACGCGTCCTGCGTCATCCGCGCCCGCGCCTTCCGGGACGGCCTCCAGCCGTCTCCGGCGGTCAGCCGCACGGCGCACAAGCGTTTCTACCAGCCGACGACGGACCGGAGCGGCCTGAAGCCCGGTTGCCGCTATACCTACCATGAAGCGAACTTCAAGCGGATCTCCCAGGTGGAGCCCGATCCGGCGGAAGCGAGCGGGACGATGCGGGAGCCGTCCATCGCCGGCGCCCCGGCCGCGGACCATTTCGCCTATCTCTTCTTCGGCTACCTCGATGTCCCGGCGGACGGAATCTGGTCCTTCGCGCTCCGCAATGACGACGGCAGCGCCCTCTGGATCGACGGGATCTGCGTGGTGGACAACGACGGCATCCACGATCCCGCCGAGGCCGAGGGAACCATCCCGCTGGGCAAGGGCCTGCACTTCTACAAGCTGGTGTACTTCGATGACGAGGGCGGCCAGGAACTGTCCTGGTCTTGGAAGATGCCGGGCGCGGACCGCTCCGTTCCGATTCCTGCCAATAAGTTGTATTACAAATAATTTTTTCGAGTGTTATGAAACGTTTGCCCCTCCTTGCCTGGATGCTCGTCCTCGCAGTCGTCTGCGCCTGCCAGCCCAACGCGCCGAAGAAAGCTCCGGCCGACATAGCCGGCCATGTCATCGTCATCGGCCTGGACGGCTGGGGAACCTGGAGTTTCGAGAAGGGGAACACCCCCTTCATCCGGGAAATGATGAAGGAGGGGAGTTATACCCTGTACAAGCGGACGGTGCTTCCGTCCATCAGCGGCGCCAATTGGGCGGCGATGATGAACGGCACGCCGGCGGAATCCTCCGGAATCATCGGCAACGATGCCGCCCCTTCCTTCAAGCCGCTGGTGCTCACGGAGCATCACGCCCAACCGACGTTCTTCCACCTGCTCAAGCAGGCGCGTCCCGATGCGGAGACCGGCGTCGTCTGCGAGTGGGGCGACTTCCTGAATTATGCCGACACCCTCTGCCTGGACCATTTCGCGCGGATCCAGGACCCGACCGGGCATCCGGACGCCATCGTGGAGGAGAGTGTCAGATACATCGTCGACAAGAAGCCGGCGCTGTGCTTCATCCACATCGACGCGCTGGACCACGTCGGACACGCTTATGGCCAGGGTTCCGCCGAGTATTATGCCGAACTCCCGCTGGTGGACGACCGCGTGCGCCGCATCGTCGAGGGCGTCAAGGAGGCCGGCATCTATGACGACAGCATCCTGATCCTGACCTCCGACCATGGGCACGAAGGCACCGGCCACGGCGGCCACGCGCTGAACGAGATCGAGACGCCGCTCGTCATCTGGGGCAAAGGCATCAAGAAGAACCATGAGATTACGGAAACCGTGATTCAGTACGACCTCGCCGCCACGGTGGCCGAGGTGTTCCACCTGGAGAAGCCCCAGAGCTGGCGCGGCGTCTGCATCCCTGTCTTCGAGTAATCCCATGAGACGCGCTCTTCTCCTGCTCGGCGCGGCCCTTCTCCTGGCGGCCTGCCAGCCTTCTTTCGGGGTGTATGACCTTCGCTGCGAGGGCCTCCCGGAGCCGCTGGGCATCGACAGCGCCCAGCCGCACTTCAGCTGGAAGATCCGTTCGGACAAGCCGATGGAACAGGCCGCCTACGAGATCGAGGTGGGCCCGGACCTCTGGCAGTCCGGAAAGGTGGAATCCCCGGACCAGGTGATGGTTCCCTACGAGGGCTTGCCGCTCTATTCCCGGCAGCAGGCCTGGTGGCGTGTCCGCGTGTGGGACGCCGCCGGGAAAGTGTCGGCCTGGAGCCCGAAGCGGCGCTTCGGAATCGGCGTCCTGGACGGTCTCAAGGGCGTTTTTATCGGCGCCGTCCCCGGGGAGGGGCGCCAGCCGGTGTTCCGGAAGGTGTTCACGGCGGAGAAAGGCGGTGAGGCCATCCTGCACGTGACGTCCCTCGGCTATCACGAGGTGTATGTCAATGGGAAGAAGGTTTCGGACACCGTGCTGCTTCCGGCCGTTTCCCAGCTGGACAAGCGCTCGCTTATCGTCACTTACAGCTTGAACCTGCGGAAAGGGGAGAACGAACTCCTGATCTATGCCGGCTCGGGCTGGTATAAGCCCAAGACCTTCGGCGTGGCCTACGACGGTCCGCTGGTGAAGGCGGAACTGGACGTGGACGGCGTGCCTGTCCTTTGGACCGACGATTCCTGGCAAGGCGCCTGGACCGGCCGGAAGGACCTGGGCACCTGGGAGGCGCACCGCTTCGGCGGGGAATGGATCGAGGCCGGCGTGGAACCCGCGTGGGGACCTGTTGATTTCGTCGCCGCGGAAGGGGTCGTTTCCACCCCGATGATGTGCCGTCCGATCCAGCTCCAGGAGACGCTGGAGCCCGTTTCCATCGAAAAAAGGGACGATGGAACCATCCTGGTGGATTTCGGCCGCATCGTAAACGCGATGCTGGACTTGACGCTGCCCCGGCTGCCTGCCGGGACGGCTGTCACAGCCACTTTCAGCGACTTCCTGCGCCCCGACGGAACCCTCGAGGCCGCCACGCAGAGCCAGGATGTCTATGTGGCTTCCGGCGCGGCCGATGACCGTTTCTCCAACCGGTTCAACCATCATCTGATGCGGTATATGCTCCTGGAAGGGCTCCCGGAGCCCCCGAAGGACATCCGGGCCTGCCGGATCGGCGACGCCCTGTCCTGGAACAGCCGTTTCGAGAGCTCGGATCCGGACCTCAACGCCATCTACGGCCTGGTGGAGGCGTCCGTGAAGAACCTCACCTTCGGCGGCTATATGGTCGATTGCGCCAGCATCGAGCGCCTGGGCTACGGCGGGGACGGCAATGCATCCACGCAGACGCTGCAGTCGATGGCCGAGGTCGCCCCGTTGTACCTGAACTGGCTCCAGGCCTGGGCCGACGCGCAGCGCCCGGACGGCGGCCTGCCCCATACCGCGCCCAATCCCTACAAGGCGGGCGGCGGCCCCTACTGGTGCAGTTTCCCGGTCCAGGCCGCGTGGCGCACTTTCATGAATTACGGCGACAAACGTCCCCTGGAACGCTTCTATCCGGTGATGAAGCATTGGCTGGACTATGTGGACGCCTATTCGGTGGACGGCCTGCTGAAGACCTGGCCCACCCCGGTTTACCGGTGGTGGTACCTCGGCGACTGGGCCGCGCCGGCCGGGGTGGACGTGCAGGATCCGGCTTCGATCGACCTGGTGGCGAACTGTACGTTGTGCCAGGTGTATCCGAAACTGGAGGAAATCGCGCGTGTGCTGGGGCAGGAGGCCGATGCGACGGAATTCCGCGCCCGGTACGACGCTCTCCGCCAGCGGATCCAGGAGGTCCTGTACCACGATGGTGTCTATGCTTCCGGCAGCCAGGTGGACCTGGTATTCCCGCTCCTGACGGGGGTTGTGCCCGAGGAACTACGCGATGAAGTGGTCGAAACGCTGAAAACCCGCACGCAGGAGGTCTACGGCGGCCATCTGGCTACCGGCCTCGTGGGCGTTCCGGTCATTACGGAATGGGCGACGAAAGCAGGGGAGTGCGACTGGCTGTACGGCCTGCTCAAAGCACGGGATTATCCCGGTTATCTGTATATGGTCGACAACGGCGCCACCGGCGTCTGGGAAGAATGGGACGGCGGCCGGAGCCATCTGCACAACTGTTACAACGGCATCGGCAGCTGGTTCTACGAGGCCCTCGGCGGCATCCACGCCCTGGAGCCCGGCTACCGGCGCGTCCGCATCGACCCGCAGGCCCCGGAAGGGCTCGACTGGGTGAAGGTGACGCAGGAGACGCCCTACGGCCCCATCACCGTCCATCGGCAGGGAGAGCACCTGCAAGTCTCTGTCCCTGTGGGTGTTACGGCGGAGATCGACGGAAAGACGGTCGGCTCCGGCGAATATGCGCGATAATTTGTTATCTTTGTATACTGACTGATAACCAATCGATTCTTATGGCTGATTCCAGAAGATCTTTCCTCAAGAAGGCGGGGGCCGGCATCGCCGGGTTCACCCTGCTTCCCAGGCACGTTTTCGGTGCCATGGGCGGAGACAAACGCTTCGTCGCCCCCAGCGACCAACTCACGCGGGGCATCATCGGCGTCGGAGGCATCGGGATGTCCTCGCTCCATTTCGCCAGCGACGACAAGTGCCGCCTGGTGGCGGTCTGCGACGTGGACAAAAACCATCTCGCCCACGCCCTCGAGGCGGGCAAAAGCCGGTTCGATACGACGCTCGCCGCCTATTCCGACTGGCGGGACCTCGTCCACGACCCGAACGTGGACATCGTCCACATCGCCACGCCGTCCCACTGGCACGCGATCCAGGCCGTCGAGGCGGCCCGCGCCGGCAAGGACATCTTCTGCGAGAAACCGATGACCCGCACCATCG
>JAEEGK010025915.1_pt1 | contig 11983 bp, 14 predicted proteins | sample 8958771 | NCBI WGS metagenome assembly JAEEGK01 (sample SAMN16246547, study PRJNA631951) | gut metagenome | biome: gut microbiome; feature: rumen; material: SC-attached | host: Bos | place: Iran: Karaj | collected 2018-10 | reverse complement strand
TTGATGGTAATTATCAATTTGTTATGAATGGTGATTCTTCACATTCTCTTAAAGGTAATTACATGAGTGATACTAAGACATTAAATGTTTACTATAAAGATAATAAATACTCAGTAGAATTCTCTATTAAGGAAGTATCTGATAGTAAAGTTAGTATTAGTTTTAACGCTGGAACTGAAGAAGAAAGACTTAGTGTTGATATGAATTTAGATAATGTTATTTCAGGTAATAGTCAAACTATTAAATTAGATGCTAAGGTTAAAGTTGTTGCTGATGAAGAAAATATTGACTTTAATGTTAATAGTGAAACTAATATTGTTAAAGGCGCTGAAATTAAAGAGAATAGTAGTATGGATGTTAAAGATTTAAGTGAAATGACTGAATTAGAATTATATGATATTCAAACTAAAGCTAGTGAAATATTATATAGTGTAATATATGATTTTATGCCAGCAATGCCATTCAATCAAATTGATTATTCTCAAGATTTATCAATGTAGTGTAAAGAATCAAATTATGGTGTCATAATTTGATTTTTTTTGGTATAATATTCTATAGATAATAAAGGGGAATAGTTATATGAGTGATACAATTAATATCGTACTTAATGATAAAAAAACTATAACTGTTAGTAAGAATACAACAATTCAAGAAATTGTGTTAAATAACTCTGATGTATGTGAATATAAAATAGTTGGAGCTAAAATACATAATGAGATTGTTGGTTTTGATTATGCCTTAAAAAAAGATTGTAATGTTACCCTTATGGATTTAGAAGATATTGATGGATATAAAATGACTCAGGCAGGACTTAAGTTTGTTTTAGAGGTTGCTTTAAAAGATAACTTTGGTTTAGGTATTGAAGTTAATTTTAATCACTCAATAGGTAATGGTATTCATACTACTATTAGTAATGTTGAACATTTTACTAAAGAAGATGTATTAAAACTTAAAAAATGCATGGATGATATTATTGCTCAAGATTTAAAAATAGAAAAGTATAATATAATGGCTAAAGAAGCTGTTAATTATTATGATAAACATAAGTTCTATGAAAAGGCATTAAATATTCATAATTTATATTCAGATATAGTTACTATTTATAAGTTAAAGAATTATTATAATTATTATTTTAATAATATGCCTGTATCTACTGGTTATTTAAATGATTTTGAATTAGTTTATATAGATGATAAAGAATTAGCATTAGTATTACCTACTAATCATACATTTAATTTAGTAGAATATAAGAATTATGATGGTATTACTAAATGTTTTAAAGATTCATATGAAATATTAAATAATTATCATATGCCTTATGTTAGTGATATTAATAGTCAAGTAGCTAAGGGATATTCAAAGAATATTATTAAGCTATGTGAAACATATTTTAATATTAGTATTACTAATTGTGCTAATCAAATAATAGATAGAAATGTTAAATATGTTTTAATAGCAGGTCCATCTTCATCTGGTAAGACTACTACTGCTAAGAAGTTATTAATTAGTTTAAAAGCTATGGGTAAAGAAGTTTTATTAATATCTACTGATGATTATTTCTTGAATTTAGAAGATACTCCATTAAAAGATGATGGTGAATATGATTTTGAATCAATTAGAGCAGTAGATGTTAAAACTTTAAATGAAGATTTAAGAAAATTAGCTAATGAAGAAGAAGTTAGATTACCTTCATATAACTTTAGAACTGGTAGAAGAGAATACAGTGAAGAAAAAACTAAATTAAGTAAGGATGCTATTATATTAATTGAGGGTATTCATTCATTAAATGATGAATTAACTCCTGAAATAGATAAAAAAGATAAATTTAAAGTATATTTAAGTCCATTTATGAGTGTTAAGATAGATAGACATAATTATTTATCTACTACGGATTTAAGATTAATTAGAAGAATTATTAGAGATAATAATAATAGAGCTGTTAATGTTGATAGAACATTAGCTTTATGGGATAGTGTTAGACAAGGTGAAGAAGAAAATATATTCCCATATTTAAGTGAAGCAGATATGATTATTAATACATCATTACCATATGAATTAGGGGTATTAAGAATATTTGCTATTCCATTATTATATTCAGTAGATAATAATTCACCATATTTAGAAGAAGCTAGAAGATTAATTAGATATTTAGAATATAGTTATCCAATATCATCAGAATATGTTAATGATGATTCAATTATTAGAGAATTTATTGGTGGTTCTATATTTAGGAAAGAAGGAGACGTGTAATGATAAGAGTTGCAATTAATGGTTTTGGTAGAATAGGTAGATTAGCATTTAGAGAAATGATTACTTCAACTGATTTTAATGTTGTAGCAATTAATGATTTAGGTACTGCAGAAGAATTAGCTTACCTTTTAAAATATGATACTAATCATAGAAACTTTCATATAGATGAAATTTCTAGTGATGAACAAAATATAATTATAGCTAATAAAAAATATGTAAAAGTATATAATGAAAAAGATCCTGTTAATTTACCTTGGAAAGATTTAGATATTGATTTAGTTTTAGAATGTACTGGTTTGTTTACTTCACTAGAAGGAGCAAGAAAACATATTGATGCTGGTGCTAAAAAGGTATTAATTAGTGCTCCAGGTAAAGGAGAAATGAAAACTATTGTTTATAATGTAAATGATAATATTTTAGATGGTAGTGAAGAAGTGGTTAGTGCTGCTTCTTGTACAACAAATTGTTTAGCTCCTGTTTTAGATATCTTAAATAGAGAATTTGGTATTGAAAAGGGTTATATGACAACTGTCCATTCATATACTAACGATCAAGTTATTCTTGATGTAGCTCATAAAAAAGGTATTAAAGCAAGACGTGGTAGAGCTTGTGCAGCAAATATTATTCCAGCATCTACTGGAGCAGCATCAGCTATTGGTTTAGTTATTCCAAGTTTAAAAGGAAAATTAGATGGTAGTGCTATGCGTGTACCAGTACCTACAGGATCTGTTATTGATTTAACTCTTGAATTAGGTCGAAATACTAGTGTTGAAGAATTAAATGCATTATTCAAGAATAATCAAAATGAAACACTTAAATTTACAATGGATCCAATTGTTTCTAGTGATGTTATAGGAAGTCACTATGGAGCAGTAGTTGATGGATTATGTACAAATATCCTTGAAGTAGATGGAAAGCAATTAGTTAAAGTAGTTGCTTGGTATGATAATGAAATGGGATATAGTACACAAATGGTTCGTACAGCACATTTCTTTGCCAATAAGTAGGTGACTTATGGAAGCAATCGTTGGATTCTTTAGAGATACTTTAAGTGGTAAGATGTATTTTATTACTGTATGTGTAAGTGTGTTTTTAATATTTGCATGTATTGGTTATCTTGTTACAAAGAATATCGAAGGTAAAGAAAAGAAACCTTTAGCTCAACAAAAATTAAAATAGAAGTGTATAACACTTCTTTTTATTTTACGTTTTATTTTTATTTTAGATTAATGTATGTTATAATTTTAATATGAAAGTAAGGTGATTATATGGGATTTATTGAATTTGATAATGTCTCAAAGCAATACAAGAATGGTGTCACGGCCTTATATGACTTGAATCTATCAATAGAAAAAGGAGACTTTGTATTTATTATTGGTGGATCAGGTAGTGGTAAAAGTACATTAATAAAACTATTATATAGAGAAGAAAAACCAACTAAAGGTAAAATTATGGTTGGTGGTATTAATGTTTCTAAACTAAGAAATAGAAAAGTATATAAATTAAGAAGAAAATTAGGAATAGTTTTCCAAGATTATAGACTATTACCTAAATTAACAGTATATGAAAATGTTTCTTTTGCTCTAGAAGCAATTGGTGAAAAGAAAAGTGAAATAAGGCCAAAAGTATTAAAGGCCTTAGAACTTGTTGGATTAAAGAATAAAGTAAGAGAGTATCCAGATAATCTAGCTGGTGGTGAACAACAAAGAGTAGCTATAGCAAGAGCAATAGTTAATGATCCACCACTATTAATTTGTGATGAACCTACCGGTAACTTGGATCCTGCAAGAAGTTTAGAAATAGTTAAATTAATTGAAGAGATTAATAAAAAAGTAGGGACAACAGTATTAATGGTTACTCATGATGAAGTAATCGTTAATAAAATGAAGAAACATGTTATTGCCCTTAAAGATGGTCACTTGTTTAAAGATTATAAGAAGGGGGAATATATAAATGAAGTTCTTTAGAATATTTTTTAGAAGTTTTAGAGATTCCCTTAAGAGTGTAGGAAGAAACTTTAGTTTATCAATTGCATCAGTTACATGTATTATGATTACTTTGATAATCGTTGGTGTTTCTATTCTAATTTCTTATAATATTGATAATGCTACTAAGGATTTAAAAGAAGATTTATCAATTGTAGCCTTTATTGATAATGATGCAGATGAATTTGATATGACAAATATTGAAACAAAAATAAAAGGTATTGATAATGTTGATACAGCAAACGTTGTATTAAAGAAGAAATCAGAAATTAAACAAGAAATGATGGATAGTAGTGAAACCTTAAAGAATATTATGGAAAATTGGGATGATAACGAAAATCCATTACAAAATGTATATATTATTAAGGTTATTGATGCTTCTAAGATAGAAGAAACCGCTAACGCTTTAAATGATATTGATAAAATTACAATGGCTAAATATGGAGAAGGTATGGTAGGTACATTATTAATGGCTTTTGATGCCGTAGAAAACGCTTCATATGTCGCTGTTATAGCTTTAATAGTAGTTACAGTATTCTTAATCATAAATACCATTAAATTGACTATTTTCTCACGTAAGAGAGAGATATCAATAATGAGATTAGTAGGAGCTAGTAATACATCTATTAAGTTACCATTTGTTTTTGAAGGAATGTTCTTAGGTATCATTGGTTCAATAATACCAGTAATTATCCTTATATATTCTTATAACTGGGTATACAAGAATTTCCATGGAAAGATTTTAACAGATATTATCGATATTATTTCACCATCTATGGTTCTATTTAAAACATGTTTAATAGTAGTTGCTATTGGAACAGTTGTAGGTATGATAGGTAGTGGACTTGCTGTTAGAAAGTATTTGAAAGTATAAAAAAAGATATTGATTAAATTCAATATCTTTTTTATTTACTTATAAAACTATCAGAAATAGTTTATCTAAATGTTGAGTTTCCGTCTCCGTTACCATCGGTTGTCAGTGCATCCTTAGCAATTCCAGATTTACCAAATTTTGCAAAATCTTCACCTGATTTTACTTCAACAGTTTTAGTGCTTATTATTTTATCGTATTCTATCCAAGTATCATTATTATCGTTAACATCTTTTTTCATTTCATGTCGAACCATCTCGATTTTTATATAGCCTGTGCTACTATCAATTGAAACAGATTTATAGGCTGACCAACGATAAAGGGTACTTACTCTCAAATTGATATATTTTAAACCTCTTGTTGAATATGTTCAAACCCATCTGCCAAAACCGTTGTCTATCGCAAATTTTAGACCAGCTTCTCCACCTGGATCACCTTCAAGTTTTTTTAAATCTTCATACCAGTTATCAAATTGTTTAGCTCTACTAGTCATTTCATTATATTTAGTTTCAATATCAGTGTTTAATTTTTCGGCATTTGATTTAATACTTTCCATCATTGGTGTCCATCTTTCTTCAGCTTTAGCAGGAAAATCGTTTTCTTCAATTATTGATTTAATAGTATTGTACATAGACATAACGTTATTATTAAGAGCTTCTTTTGCAGCTGTCCAGTCTGTATTGTATGCATTTTTTACTTGATCTACATAATGTCCCATAATTTACCTCCTAAAACTCTACCCATTGTTCTTCAGCTGCATCATCATCAGAGATACGAGCTTCAGTCATATTTCCATCTTCATCAGTGTTGTAATCATAGATATCATAATCACCTTCTGGAAGAGCTTCTTCCTCTTCAGTGATTGTTCCATCTTCTTTTTCTTTTTTCTTTTTAACGTAAATTGTTGCTCCTAAGCCAACAACTAATACACCGAGGATACCACCAAGGATCTTATTACGCTTACCATATACTGTAGCTTTTGTACCTTGTCCATTATCAAATGTTTGAGGGTTAGTATATTGTTGGCCATATTGTTCAAATAATCCACCATCAATATATTTACCATTTTCATATATTTGAATCCATTTTTCAGGTTCGCCTTCTTTACTAATTCTAATAGCTGTTACATTACCATTAGCATCAGTTTTAATTTCATATACTTTGTAATTTCCTGGAGTTAATGTTTCAACAGCATTTCCATTTCCGTCGTAAACAACAATTTGATCACCAGTAGCATTAAATGAACCAACTTGGTTAGTTTCATAGAATGATCCAACTGTTTGACCATTTTGATTTAATCTAATCCATTGTTCTTCTTCACCATCTGGACTAATACGTACGGCTGTAACATTACCAGTTTCATCTGTCATTTGAGCGTATACTTTATATTGTCCTTCATTAAGTGTTCCAACGGTTTCTCCATTACCATTAGTAATTTCTACTCCTGATTGAGTGATTGTTAATGTACCTATACCATCATTAGTTGTTGTTTGAGTTTCTCCTTGAGTCGTTTCTGGAACTAATGTAGCAGGATCAACAATTACTGGAGTAACTGTAACTTCTTCAGGTGGTTCTTCCTCAGTAGGTTCATCTTCAGTAGGTTCATCCTCTGTAGGTTCTGCTTCAGTAGGATTTTCATCAACTGGAGTATCATCAGTAGAAGGAGTGTCGCTTCCTCCCCACCAAGAACCTCCGCCACCAGTATCTGTACCACTATCTTCTTCTGCAGGAGCTTCTTCTTCTGTACCGTCAAGCAAGCTACTAACATCAGCAGCATCAATACCTTTAACACCTTCTACAAAAGCAGCCATTTCTCTAGCAATTGTGTTTATGCAACCAGCAATAGTTGTTTCTCCTTCACTACCAATTTCACCAGCCAAATCTTTTGCTTGAAATTCTTCACCAATAATTTCGGTTGGTGCTACTTCAGATCTTTTATCTTCGGTGTTAGCTTTTTTTATGGTATTAAAAGTTTCTTCGCGTGCACTTATACCTTTATTAAGCTCTTCTAACAATTCGGTTTTTATTGTTATTTTTTCGTTCATTAATATCACCTATCCTCAATAACATTATATAGGAATAATAATTTGATTTCAATTTTAGCGTAAAACTCTTTTTTCACTTTACATTTTTTAGTTTAATATGTGTAAACATTATTTTGTAATAATTGAAATCTAATAAATCAAATGCTAGAATGAAAATAGAGAGGAGATTAGGAAATGGGAGAAACAATTAGTTATAATCCAGAAATCCTACAAGATGTTTCAACTTCATTTAATACATTTGATGTTGATATAGATGAAGCTATGCGTGGCCTTAAAGGTAGTGCTACTATTCTAAGAGAAACATTCTTAGGTGATGAAGGTGAAGAGTCAGATATGTTATTTGGCGAATTAAATAATGCACTAGACGCTATTAAAGCTAACTCAACAAGTTATAATAAAGTATTAAATGCAAAATCAGAAGGATTTGGAAACTTAAAATTTTAATAAAGGAGGATAAATAATGGCAACAAGAGTATTAACTATAGATCAAATGCGTGCAGAAACAACTAAAATGGAAGAACAAGTTGTTATAATTGAGCAAGCATTAACAAAGTTAAATGATAATGTTAGAGCATCATTTAAAGATGCTTGGAATAGTAACAACTCAGTTATCGTTGAACAAAAAATTGATGCAATGCAAAAAAACTTAGAAATTGTAAAAAATAAAGTAAGAGCTTTAAAAGAAAGAATCGAAGCTCATGCAGAAAATGTTGAAAAACAAAACGAGGTTGTTGGATTTTAAGATAAAAAGCTTAGGCTTTTTTCTTTTTACTCTCTTTTTAGCACTCTCTATTGACAAGTGCTAAAATAGTGATATAATCTTTTTAAAGAGGTGATATTATGTACCCAAATAATGAAGAAAATGAAAATGTTCTTGAAAAATATGGACGTGATGTTACAAAAGCATCCAAGGATGGAAAGATTGATCCAGTTATTGGACGTGATGATGAAATCCGTAGTATTACAAGAATATTATCAAGAAAGACAAAGAATAACCCAGTATTAATAGGTGAACCAGGTGTTGGTAAAACTGCTATTGTTGAAGGACTAGCTAATCGTATAGTTAAAGGAGATGTTCCAAATAGTTTAAAGAATAAAACTATATGGGAACTAGATTTAGCAAGTTTAGTAGCAGGAGCTAAATATCGTGGTGAATTTGAAGAGAGATTAAAGAATGTATTAAACGAGATTAAGAAGAGTGAAGGAAATATTATCATGTTTATTGATGAAATACATATGATAGTAGGTAATTCCGCTGAAGGAGCAATGGATACTGGTAATATCTTAAAACCAATGTTAGCTCGTGGTGAAATACATGTAATTGGAGCTACTACTTTAAATGAATATCGTAAGTATATTGAAAAAGATGGGGCTCTAGAACGTCGTTTCCAAAAAATTAAAGTTAGTGAGCCAACGGTAGAAGATACCATAACTATTCTTCGTGGCTTGAAACAACGTTTTGAAATCCATCATGGTGTTAATATTACAGATAAAGCTTTAGTATCTGCTGCAACCCTATCAAATCGTTATATAACTGATCGTTATTTACCTGATAAAGCTATTGACCTAATTGATGAAGCTTGTGCAACAATTCGTGTTCAAATGGATTCGGTTCCAATTGAATTGGATACTTTAACTAGAAAGATACTAAGTCTTGAAATAGAAAGACAAGCTATTAAAAAAGAAAAAGATGAATTTAGTAAGAAGAGACTTCAACAAATTGAAGATGAACTATACAGTTTGAAACAAGATGAAAGTAAGCTTAAAGAAGCCTGGGAAAAAGAAAAAGGTATTAATGATAAGATTAAAGCTAAGAAACAAGAACTTGAGAAAGCTAAATTTACTTTAGAAACAGCAGAAAATAACTATGATTTAGAAACAGCTGCAAGGTATCGTCATGGTGAAATACCAAGAATTGAAAAAGAACTAAGTGAACTTAATAATTTATCAGAAAATCGTATTCTTAGTGATACTGTTAATGAAGAAGATATCGCGCAAGTTATATCTAAATGGACTAATATTCCCATCTCTAAATTAATGAGTGGTGAAAGAGAAAAATTACTTCATTTATACGATAATATGAAGAAATATATCAAAGGACAAGATGAGGCTTTAAAACTTGTTAGTGAATCTATTATTAAGTCACGTGCTGGTATTAAAGATCCTAATCGTCCTATTGGTTCATTTATCTTCCTTGGACCTACTGGAGTAGGTAAAACAGAAGTTGCTAAGACTCTTGCTTTAGAGTTATTCGATGATAAGAGTCACATGGTAAGAATTGATATGTCTGAATATATGGAAAAATTTAGTGTATCAAGGCTTATTGGTTCTCCTCCAGGTTATGTTGGATATGAAGAAGGTGGCCAATTAACGGAAGCAGTAAGACGTAATCCATATAGTATTGTCTTATTTGATGAAATCGAGAAAGCTGATACTGAAGTATTAAACTTATTACTACAAATTCTTGATGATGGACGCGTTACTGATTCTAATGGACGTACTGTTGACTTTAAAAATACTATTATTATTATGACAAGTAATATAGGTAGTGAAGAAGCTTTAACTGGTGATAAGAAAAAAGTCTTAGATGAATTACGTCATTATCTAAGACCAGAATTTATTAACCGTGTTGATGAAATAATTATCTTTAATCCATTATCTAAAGATGTTATCTATGAAATCCTTGATAAGATTATTGAAGAGATTGAAGATAGATTAAAAGATAAGAATTTAAAGATTAAGTTAACAGATGAAGCTCGTAATTACTTAGTTGATATTGGATATGATGTTAACTATGGTGCTAGACCACTTAAAAGAGCAGTATCTAGAAGTATTGAAACTATTCTTGCAGAAAAGATTATTAACGGAGAAGTTAAATATGGAGATACTGTAACTTTTGATTATAATGGAGAATTGATTGTTAAATAAAAAAGAAATAGCAAATGCTATTTCTTTATTTTTTGTCTTGGTTCTTTAGGTTTATTAAGACCCATTTCTTCAAATTGTGTAGATACATCAGTGATCTCTGTACTGTATTCTTCACCAAGTGTTCTTTCTACATAATCATCTTTAATACCATTTAATCTATTAAGTAAAGTATTAAGTCTTAATAATGTTGTTTCTTTATCAGTTATTTCACCTAATAATTCTTTATCTTTTTCAATTTCATTTTCATTAGTACGAACATCTTTTAATGCACGTTTTGCACTATATTCTTTATCTCCATAGATATCATAGTATTGTTTATATTCTTCGTTTTCATTAAGTTTCTTATCACAAATAGGAGTTAATGCACGATATAGTACGAAATCAGCCATTGCAATAACGAATGGTGCTAAAAAAGTAACTTCTGGATTACCTAGTAATAATGAAACAATAATAGCTAATAATGTTAATGTTGCAACTGATAATGGTGGGATTACATAAAATAATTTTTTTAACTTAAAATACTTTGGATATCTTTTTTGAATTTCAGGATTTTCCATTAAGTTTTCTAGTAAATTATTCATCTTACTTTTTAAGTTAATATCTTGTTGTATTTCCCCTTTATTATATTTAGTTAATTCATTTTCTATTTCTTTAATTGCTGTTGTTAATCTTGTTGTTTCTTCTTTAAGTTTAGTCATAAAACCTCCACATGCCATTATTATAACATTTATATTTAAAATATCTACTTTTTTTGTAAATTAGTTATCAAAAAGTAATTGCTTTAAATAAATAATTATGTTATATTACATAACGAGTAAGCAATTACTCCTTGGCATTAATGCCCGTTTAGTCCAAAAGGAGGTGTAAGGATGAAAAATTACGAATTAATGTTTATTGTAAAACCTACAATTGAAGATGAAGCTGCTAATGCTATCTGTGAAAGTATGAAAAAGACTTTAGAAGATATGGGAGCTAAAATCTTAGAAGTTAAAAATTTAGGTCACAAAGAACTAGCTTATGAAATTGAAACTTTCAAGAATGGTAATTATTTCTTAATTACTGTAGAGAGTGATGCTAAAGCAGTTAATGAATTTTCACGTCTAGCTAATATTAGCGAAGATATTATTCGTCACATTGTTGTTAAGGCAAATTAAGAAGGAGATTTTATATGAATAAAGTATTTTTAATTGGTCGCTTAACTCGTGATCCAGAACTAAGATATACAAGTAGTAATTTAGCAAATATGCGTTGTTCAATCGCTGTTGATAGAACATATCAAAGAGAAGGCGAAGAACGTGGTACTGATTTTATAAACATTGTTGCATTTGGTAATCGTGCAGAAACAATGAAGAAGTACTTAACTAAAGGAAGTCAAATTGCAGTAGACGGAAGAATTCAAACTGGTAGTTATGATGGACAAGATGGAAAGAAAGTATATACAACAGATGTTATTGTTGAAAATTTCCAATTCCTAGATACTAAAGGAAGTCGTCCAGTAAGTGATGAAGATAGTAGTTCAGATGTTACTCCATATGATTTCTCTAATGGTGATGCTACAAGTAGTAGTGATGATCCATTTGCTGACTTTGGTGCTAAAATCGAAGTTAGTGATTCAGAATTACCATTCTAATAAAGGAGGAAATTATGGCAGAATTTTATAGAAAGAAAAAGAAAGTATGCTATATGTGTACTGGAAAAGATATCGATTATAAAGATACTGAAGTATTAAAGAAATATATTAACGATAAAGGTAAGATTTTACCTAGAAGAGTTACAGGTGCTTGTGCTAAACATCAAAGACATATTGCTGAACAAGTTAAAAAGGCACGTGCAATTGCTTTATTACCTTATACAAAATAGAGTGTTATTTAATAACACTTTTTTTTAATATTTTTTTGTTATAA
>JAEEGK010025912.1_pt1 | contig 11984 bp, 6 predicted proteins | sample 8958771 | NCBI WGS metagenome assembly JAEEGK01 (sample SAMN16246547, study PRJNA631951) | gut metagenome | biome: gut microbiome; feature: rumen; material: SC-attached | host: Bos | place: Iran: Karaj | collected 2018-10 | reverse complement strand
TGATACTTTTGGATATCAACTTAAAAGACGGGTCGGGTTTTGATGTATGCAGGAAGATCCGTGAGGAGTATCAGCTGCCCATTCTCTTTATCAGTGCAAGACAGAGTGATGACGATGTGCTGGTCGCACTTAGTATCGGAGGAGATGACTACGTTAAAAAGCCCTACAGCCTGTCTGTGCTTCTTGCAAAGGTCAAGGTGAACCTGAAAAGAGTGGAGCAGATAAAGAAACTGTCGGAAAATGGTAAAGATACTGAAAACAGCGGAAAGTCTCCGTTACCGGTAAACGAAAATACAGATACGGACATAAAAGAGGCGATAGCTCTCGATGCATCCACCATGTCTGCCGTCATGAAAGGCAAACATATCCCGTTAAAGGCAAAGGAATTTGCGCTGCTTAAAGTTCTTTACGACAATAAGAATACGATAGTTACAAAAGACCGTCTTTTTACCGAAGTCTGGGGCGACAGCTTCTACGGTGACGGAACACTTAATGTACATATCAGAAAACTTCGGGAAAAACTGGAAAAAGATGCAAATAATCCCGAATATATAAAGACGGTCTGGGGAACCGGCTACATTCTGGAATTATAGGAAAACGGAAAGAAGCGGATTATGAAAAATATCGGAAAAATAATCATAGTATACAGCATAATAATGCTGGCGGTGCTTGGTATAATGATAATCATCTGGCATAACGCAAAAGAAGTCGTCCGGACAGTTGACTCTTATAATGCCGAAGAACTCGAAATGTATAAAAAAATCTATGAGAGCCTGGATACCGATAAAATCCGCTTGCAGAACAGAATGCTCATGGTTACGGTAATTTCATGGGGCATGCTGTTTATATTAGGGTATGGCCTGATATTTGTGATTTACCGGTTCCTTGTAAAGCCCGTAAAGGAAATGGAGGAATATGCTTCCGAGATAGCCAAAGGAAATCTTGAAGTGAAGCTCCCGATTCACAAGAACAACATGTTCGGAAACTTTACGGAAAGCTTCGACATGATGAGAGAAGAAATAAAGGCATCGAGGGAAAGAGAGCTTGACGCGGAAAAAGCCAAACGTGAAATGGTAGCTGAACTCAGCCACGACTTAAAGACGCCCGTGGCTACCATAAAAGCGACTTGTGAAGTACTCGATATGCGTTACAAAAAAGAACTTGAGAAGCTTGAAAAAACTCTTGAAACTTACGGTGATACCAACGAGGAAAAACAGAGGATAAACGCCGAAATCGAAGTTACACGGGGCAATATAGAAAAAGTAGGATATATATATAACAAATCCGAACTGATAAACGAACTGGTAGATAACGTATTCCACGCGACGTTGGATGATATCAGGGAGATAGAGATAGTTCCCGGTGAAAACGAGTCAAAAATCATTGAAAGATATTTCGGAAGTCTTAAGGAATACGGGAACATAATCATTGATAACAGCATTCCCGAGTGTCTGGTGTATTTTGACAAGCTTCGTATGGAACAGGTGATAGATAATATTGTCGGGAATTCGTACAAGTATGCAGGAACCGATATTCATGTTTCATTCGGGGAAGCAGAAATGCCTTCGGGTGATTCGGGGAAAAAGGATACATTTTTGAAAATTACGATCAGGGACTTTGGTTCGGGAGTACCGGAAGAAGAACTGTCTCTGCTTACGGAAAAGTTCCACCGAGGAACCAATACAAAAGACAAACCCGGATACGGCCTGGGCATGTATCTGGCAAACCATTACATGGAAAGACAGGGCGGCGGTATGGAATACTACAATGACGGGGGCTTTGTTGTGGAGCTGCTCTTGAAAAAGGTTTGAAGATAACAACATTACCGATTTCTCTTAGAAATGGATATGGGGTATTGCTTTTTTTATAGTTTGTGTTATTATTTATATTTGATAACGCAGATATTTGCTGAAAAGTATTAAATGTTTAAAGGATGAGATCAACATGGAAGGATATTCGAAAAAACATTTTTCGATAATGGGCTGGCTGTATCTGGCAATGCTTTTGGCCCTTTCTTTTTATGTTGTCTTTTTTACCGATTTTTCTGATATTTTCAAAGGATATCCCGAGGAACATTACCAGACCTTAAATAAGGGGTGGCTGGACGAAAACGGACAGGAAGTCGATCTTACAAAGATCGCATTAAAAGATTCAGCTGTTAAGCTGCGTATCGTAAATACGCTTCCACAGTATATAAAGAATGGAGAATCACTGAACATATGCAGCCACAATCTGTTTTTTAATGTTTATATAGACGGTGTCAGAGTGTATGATTATGCTCCGGAAAAGAATCTGACGGGGTACGGTACCGGAGACGTATATCATTCGATCACACTGACGCCTCAAGATAGGGGTAAGAATATAGAAATCGAGATCGCGCTGCTTTTTGCCGGAGAAAACGGGGGCAGGCTTTCTAATATGCTGATATGTGATGCGTCTACCTTTAATTACCTGATATTTAAGGATAAGGGGCTTGATTCAATCCTTTCTGAGATCATTATATTCCTCGGAGTCATAATATTCATATTACATTTTGTGGTACGTAAGGAAAATCAGAACGGATATGATCTTATAGCACTTTCGGGTACGGTTATCCTTATCGGAACATGGACTCTTATAGAGTCGAATATCCCGCAGATACTGTTAGATATGACTGTTGCTCTGCGTGTAATGGATTATCTGTTTCTTCCGCTCATGATCTATCCGTTGATCCGTTTCATAAATTCAATCCTGAAAAAGAAGAATACGATTTATCAGAGGCTGGCCTTTATAGTTATGGCATCGGCGATAAGTGCCGTCATGATAGCAAGGTTCGGGTTTGACATAGATATGCACAGATCTATAGGCTATTTCCTTGTATCCTATGTATTTACGATAGTGCTGATCGGTTTCATGCTTATAAAAAACCATATTTATTGTAAGGAAAAAGGCATCCCCGAGGGACTGAAACATTTTTATATAGGTGCGTCATGCCTTCTTGTGGGCGGCTTGATCGATGTTATCGATTATGTAGTGCATGCCAAAGCGAAGAACAATAACGGTAATTTTCTTCGCCTGGGCCTGATAATATTTATTTTTTCGATGTTCATACAGATCCTTATATGGCTGCTGAGAGAAAGACGTACGACGAGACGTGAGAGCTTTATCAATTCGATGATGCAGTATGCAATATCCGGAGAATCTGCAGAATCCATGATAACTCACATATTGGAATACATGGGTAGGGAGCTTCATCCTCAGCATCTGTATATTTATGAGAGGCAGGAAGATTCAACTTTTAAGAATACATATTACTGGTCGGAAAAGGAAGGCATAAAAAGAAACGGTGCACTGACTCCGATAACCGATCTTGAAATTGTGGAAGACTTCATAAATCCGCAATTCAGGGAATCCGGCAGTGTTGTGATAAAGAACAGAAAACAGTGTAAGGAGAGTTCTCCCAAGCTTTTTGCATTACTTGAAGAGATGGATGTAAACGGCCTGATACTCGTTCCGATACGTATCGGTGAAGATTATCTTGGATTCATGGGAATGATGGATCCGCCGGTTGATAATATGGATGAGATCACAGGTATCATGAAGGTTCTTGAATTCTTTATTTCCGAAACGATAAGACGTAGAGGAGTCGAACGGAATCTGATCAACTACAGTTATTACGATCCGGTGACAGGAGTCAAAAACAGACGCGCGCTTGAGGAGTTTGAGGCGAATGTACTTGATACCTCCCAGCCGTACGGATATATCATGTGTGATATAAACGGCCTTAAAACTGTCAATGATACCGAGGGTCATGAGGCGGGAGATGTTTTGATCAAGGATGTGGCTGATTCATTAAGCCTCGCTTACGGTCAGGACAATGTCTACCGAATGGGCGGAGATGAGTTTGCAGCGTATTCGGTATTGAAGGATAAAAAAGAGTTTGACGATTGTTTTGTAAAACTGAATCAGGAATTGAAAAAACGTAAAAGAAGTGCTTCACTCGGATATGTTTACAAACCTGACGGGGATCCCGATTACGAAAGGGTTAAGAAGGAAGCTGACAGGATGATGTACGAGGACAAGAGAAAATATTATTCGGACGGACATGACAGGAGAATGGGATGATGAAGATTTTTATTACAGGCGTAGGCGGACAGCTGGGACATGATGTTGTTAACGAAGCGGCAAAAAGAGGATATGAGGCAGTCGGCTCGGATATAGCTCCGGTATATTCGGGGATCGCCGACGGAAGCCCGGTATGTACTTCGGAGTACAGACAGCTGGATATAACCGATGAGAATTCGGTAATGTCTGTTATCGAAGAGGTTAAGCCCGACGTCATAATCCATTGCGCGGCATGGACAAATGTCGACGGCGCAGAGGCAGAAGAGAATAGGCCAAAGGTATATGCAATAAATGCGAAGGGCACCGAAAACATAGCCAAGGCCGCAAAGGCTGTTGACGCAGTGATGATCTATATCTCCACCGATTATGTTTTTGACGGTCAGGGAGAAAGACCGTGGGAGCCCGATGATAAGACTTACAAGCCTTTGAACTATTACGGAAAATGCAAGCTTGAAGGTGAACTTGCCGTTTCGTCGATCCTTGAAAAGTATTATATCGTACGTATAGCATGGGCTTTCGGCCTGAACGGAAAGAATTTCATCAAGACGATGATCAATGCAGGCAAGAACCGTGATATGGTCAGAGTTGTAAACGATCAGATCGGAACTCCGACATATATGTTCGATCTTGCAAGGCTTCTTGTGGATATGGCGGAGACAGATAAATACGGATATTATCATGCAACAAACGAAGGCGGCTATATAAGCTGGTATGATTTCTGCTGTGAGTTTTACAGGCAGTATGGTTTATCTACAAAAGTCATCCCGGTTACGACCGCGGAATTCGGACTGAGCATAGCCGCACGTCCGGTTAATTCAAGGCTTGACAAAAGTAAGCTTATTAAAAACGGATTTACGCCGCTGCCGGTTTGGCAGGACGCAGTAAAAAGGTATCTGAAGGAAGCGGAGCTTTAAGTTTTGGGACTGAAAAACCGGAGATAAATTATTGCCCGGCATGTATAAAAAATTGCTATAACTGATAAAACTAATACTTGAAAAATTTAGTTATTTTATGTATAATATATTCGGATATTTCTGTAACAATATCCGAATATTTTATTTTAATGAAAGGTCACTTAAGAGAGTCTGTTCTCGAAGTGTCTGATAAAAAACGTCATCACAAATACGGAGGTAAGGATGCAGAGATTCGGGGTCTGTGATATAGGGGAGTATGTTTCTTTCGGAAGAAACATTGAGAAAGAAGAAGGACTGGCACTTTTCTGGAGCGGAAGCGGAATCGAGTTTAACATTGCCGCAGGAAAGCTTTTTGTTGATATTGAATGTATGTACGGCGATATGGAGCTTATGCTCGATGTGATACTTGATGGGGAAAGGACACAGAAGTTTGTGCTTAATAAAGGAACGGGAACCTATCAGGTATTTTCGGGCATGAATCCCGAAAAGAGCATAAATGTCAGGCTGGTAAGGGATACTCAGTGCATGACCGATGACCCGGAGTCCTTTATGATGATAAAAGGGTTCGAAACGGACGGATGCTTTAAAGAGGTTCCGGAATACAGATTTAACATGGAGTTCATAGGAGACAGTCTTACATCCGGAGAAGGCTGCGGTCTTACCGCAAGGGAAGAGTGGATACCGGTAGTTTTCGACGCTATTGAAAACTACGCGTATAAAACGGCAAAAAAGCTTAACGCCAGGTATCAGGTCCTCTCACAGAGCGGATGGGGATTATATGCGTCATGGGACGCAAATACCCGGAATGTGCTTCCCGATTATTACGAGCAGGTCTGCGGGACAACATCCTGTGAAAGATGCGTGGAGCTCGGTGCCCATTCCGAATGGGATTTTTCAAAACAGGAGATAGAAGCCGTTGTGATAAATCTAGGAACAAATGACAGCGGAGCATTAAAGACCGGGAAGTTTGAAAAAGATAAGTTTTTAACGGATTTTAAAAACAAAGCGGTAGCATTCCTTAAAAAGATCAGGGAACGTAACGGAAGCTGTATCATAGTATGGGCATACGGTATGCTTGGAAACGATATGGAACCTTATATCAGGGAAGCTATCGAAGAGTACAGCTCAAAGAGTGGGGACAGACGTGTAGAGTATTTGAGGCTTCCGGACTGCTCAAACGATGTGGGAGCAAGATTCCATCCCACACCCGGGGCACATGAAAAAGCTGCGGAAGCACTTGCGGATTTCCTGCAATCGGTTCAGGCTTTTATGTTAAGATAAATATTTACGCTCTATTAGAAAGGATCATTGTTTCATGAAGATAAGTGAATTCTTAAGGATGAATATAAAACCCGATGACGAGAAGTTTGATCTGATAAAGAACGTCAAGTTTCTTGATGACAAGAGTAAAGTACTTGTCGGAAACGGAACTGTTACCGTACGTTCATTCTGTGATGCATTTTTTGATTATGTTTACAGAAATTTCAATTCCTCAAGAGGCGCCGAGAAGCTGATAAAATCCAACAGGAAAAAATACGGATCCTTTAACGGAAGTGAAAGCATGATACTGGTTCAGAGGATACTGAGAGAAATCTGTGAGGATTATGCCATAGGCAATTTCAGTATCACATGCGAGATAGATACACAGACAACAACCAAAAAGGCCGGGGATAAAGCAAAACAGCAGGCTGCAAATGGAAAGCCCCAGTCTCCCAAAGCCGTACAGGAGACTAAACCCGTTCAGAATAACGGAGCGGATAATGCTGTACAGCCGGCAGAAACCAAGAAGCCGGAGGAGAATATAAACTCCGACGAGCAGGAACAGCCTGTCCGGAACGTTCAGCCTGTGAAGGCCGAAGAACCGGTTCAACCCTCTAAAACAGAACAGCCCGACAAGCAGTCTGAGCAGCAGGCACCCGCTCAGAACGTTCAGCCTGCCCAAAATGCCAAACCGGTACAGGATCATCAGCAGTCAAAACCGGTACAGCAGGTTAAACCTGTTCAGCAGGAAGCAGGTATACAGGGACAGAAAAATGTACAGGCTCAGCACGGTAAGCCTCTGGGTAATAATATGAATCAGGGTCAACAGGCGCGTCAGGGTAAAAATCATCCGGTTGATTCCAAAAAGATGCAGGCGCTCAGTTCGGCACTCGAAAAAATGCAGCCCCAGCAGCATGATAATACTTCGGAGATTAATGCTGTGAAAGGCGGAAACACTTCCGGGAAAAATGAGATTGAAAAGACCCCGATGGAAAACATCAGGGATAACTTAAGATTCGGAAGCAACGAGAACGCAGTTGTCATCAGCTCCGAGAAAAACGAAAACAAAGCAGAAAACGTTGATGTACCGAAGGGCGTAGTGATGATAGACGGCAAGCCTGTGCCGATAAAAGCTGAAAGTACCGCGGAAGTACAGGAAAGGCCGGAAGAAATTACAGTCGATGTTCAAAAGGATGTTGAGGACATGGGACTTACAGGCTTTATCATCGCTGCGGGAACCGGCGAAGATGAAGTGCCGGTCATAGAAAAGGAAGCTGAAGTAAACAGAGATAAGAAGAATAAAATGGATTTCCAGGATCCGAGGATGAAACCCGGTAAGGGTATTCCTCCAATGAAGGAATTGAAGCCTTTCCCGAAAGAAAACAGGGACGGCGGGCAGAATAGCAAGACCAGACCCGAGGATGTGGAATGTATTGCGATAATCCCGGATAACAGAGTTCCGTCAATGGATGAGGTTCCGTTTATAGGTATACCTGAAGATAATTCGGTTCCTACTTTATCGGAAGTTCCTTTTATAGGTGTGGATATAGAGCCCGGTGCAGTATTTGCGGAAGACAGTAACTCTAAAACGGCTGCTCCTGTTCAGCCTGAAGTTAATGCAGAACCTGAAGTTATTACAGAGCCCGAAGCGGCCGCAGCAGAACCTGAAGTAGTTGCAGAACCGGTGGCAGTTGCTGAAGAACATGGAGTTATTACAGAGCCCGAAGCAGCCGCAGCAGAACCTGAAGTTATTGCAGAACCCGAAGCGGTTGCAGAGGAGCCTGAAGTTACCGTAGAACCTGAGGCAGTTGTAGTAGAATCTGAAGCTGTTTCGGAACCGGAAACAGTCGCAACAGAGTCCGAAGTTGCTGAAGAGCCCGAAGTTATAGCAGAACCTGAGGCAGCTGTGGAAGAACCTGAAGTTGCAGCAGAGCATGAAACAGTTGCAGATGAACCTGAAGTACAGTCTGCCGTAACGGAACCCGAACGGGGAACAGCTCCTGTTTTTGTAAAAACTTCCGAACGTAATCCGGTTCAGCATCAGGAGCAGGCTTCTAAAAAGATAGCATCAAAGAGAACTATAAGAGATATAAAGAAGATCATCTCATCCGGTATCGAAAACAACAAACAGGTAGTATTTACCGGACCTTCGGGAACGGGAAAAACTTATCAGATAAGAAAATATGTAAGACGTGCATCTGCAGGTTATGACGGATGCAGGTTCGTGCAGTTCCATCCTTCTTATGAATACTCGGATTTCATAGAAGGCATGCGTCCTGCCAATATCCTTAAAACCTCGGCACCTACGAACGTAAGGCTTGACGGTATGTTCAAGGCTTTCTGCAGGATCATAGTAGAGGATAATCTCGAGTGTGCCGTAAGCGGGTTTGCGAGTATGTATGCCGAAAAGAAGCAGAAGGTTGTACAGAAGCTTTACGAAAACATACGTGACAGAAGGGAAGCAATTGATGAAGGAACGGAGAAGGAATTCTTTGCTCCGGATTCACAGGAATATATCTTTGAGAACGGCGTAAGAGATTATTATTTCATAATTGATGAACTGAACCGCGCTGACGTTGTCAGAGTATTCGGAGATGTTCTGTTTGCCCTTGATGAGGATTACAGAGGAATTGAAAACCGATTTGATACCAGACTCGGAAATCTCAAGACATATCGTATAATCCAGGCAGAGGATATGGGAAAGGCAAACTATACAACATCGCATATCGGTTATGCCGAGCAGATGAAATTCGATTGCTTTGAGAAAGGTTTCTTCATTCCGAAAAACCTTCATATCATCGGAACGATGAATGAAATAGAGAACAGTGTCGACAGTATCGGTTTTGCTTTTAAGCACAGATTCAGATGGATAGATATCGATCCCGAGGAGATAATGTATCTGTCATTAAAGGATATGCACAGGGATAAGGATATATTCTGGCTCGACAGATTTTCGGAGAACCTGAATATGGTAAACAGGCTCATCGGTGAGAGCTTCTCCAATGAGTATCGTATTGGACCGGCTTACTTCAGAAAGCTTGACGAATCATCAGAGAGCATCAACCGTGTATTTGATACTACGATTGAACCGCTGCTTAAGGAATACCTTAAGGGTAAGCCGAAGGATATAACCGAGAGGTTCATAACCGAGTGCAGAAGGGCTCTGAACATGGGTATTTGACCGTAATGAACGATAATGAGACAAGGGTTTATACAGGCGACATATCGCGGCTTATTGAGGACGGCGGACTGTATAAGTGTTATCTTGGAGAACTATCCTCATGCAGACGTGATAAGGCCGAAAAATATAAGAACCAAGACGACAGATGCAGGTCTGTGGGTGCGGGCATATTGCTTAAGAGAGCACTTTCGGATTGCGGATTGTCGGAAAAAGACGTGAAGTACGGGACAACCGGTAACGGAAAGCCGGTGATCGAAGGCTTTCCCGGGATCAACTTCAACCTGTCACATTCAAAGAACAGAGTCATGTGCATTGTATCGGGCAGGGTTGTCGGCTGTGATGTGGAACAGGTAAGAGACAGAGGAGCGTCCGGGAAGAGGATCCCGGAGAGATTCTTTTCCGAAGAAGAAAGAGCATATCTTAAAAGAGCCGGCTCGAACGACAAAGAAAAGTATGACGAAGCTTTTTTTACCGTCTGGACATTGAAGGAAAGCTATATAAAGTGTACAGGCGAAGGTTTGGAGAGAGCCATGGAGGGCTTTTCGGTCATTGATGCTTCCGGATGCTTTATGGTAAAGGAAGATCGAAGCGTTTTTTTGAAGGTGCTTGAAAGCGATGATCCCGATGACTTCTCATACAGATATGCTGTCTGCATAAAAAAAAGAACTCCGGATGATGAACAGGTCATCATCCGAAGAAGGATAATCTTTTAGTTTTTAGACGGTTGGCAGTTTGTCAGCCGTTTTTCTTTTTGTTTTTTTGGTGTTTAAAGACTACAACAAGTCCGACAACGAGGAATATTGCTCCGACGCATATGAGTATGGCGGCAATGATCGTGGAGGGGGTCCAGAAGTCACTTTCGGAGGTACTTTTTGTATCGGTCTTATCGTTTGAAGGAGCAGGTGTTGTAACCGCATCTGCAGGTTTTTCGTCAGCGGCGGGAGTCGCAGTAACGGTCTCGGTAGGAGTTGCTAACGGCTCATCGGTGGGTTCCGGGGCTGATGCTTCGGAATCCATGACAGGAGCGGGATCCTCACCTTCTCTGGTATAGATAACCGAAATATCATCGATATACATGTCCGCATGTCCGTTGGTTTCAAAATATATTCCGACGGAGTCAAGCTCTGCGGGTATATCTGTATTTATCGAAACCGGAGTCCAGTCACCGTTTGACGTAACTCTTTTCAGCTCTTTGGATTCACCGGAATCAAGTCCTATGGCAATCTCTGTATCCTCGGTTTTTACATACGCCGTGATCGTGATATTTTTGCCGGCAAATTTTGATATGTCGAGCATGCAGGTGGCGTCCTGCTCGCTTCTTTCGCATACAAGACAGAACCCGATCGTTGCGTTTTCGGTGTGGTTAACCTTTGCAAGCATCCTTAAATAAGGCATATGTCCGCTTCCTCGGGACTGGAAGCCGGCTGATTTCGGAGTATAATTGACTGAAGCGCCGTATTCATCCTTGTGGGGTTCGAAATTGATATTGATATCCTTTAGCTCGGTGATGGTCTCGGAAACCTTTAAGTTGAAATCTTCTCCCTTTCCGGCAAGAAGAACACCGTAATAAGCCGGCTTTGCCGTAAGATTATAAGTGAAGAGAAGAGGAAATCCGTCAGCTATCCATGAAGAATCATCGGTAAGCCCCCAGATGGTAACTGATGTAAGATTTACGCCGTTCTTTACCTCCTCTACAAGAGCCTTGAAGAAATCGTAATAGAACTTTGCCTGATAATACCACTGGTTTTCATCATGGTGGGTACATTTTACATCAAGCTCCGTAATATGAACTTCGCTAACGATGGAACTGTACTGTCTCAGTGCGCTGATATACTGTCGGATCACGTTGTTATCGCTTAAGTGACCCTGCATTCCGATACCGTCGATAAGTCCATCGCCGACGATGGTACCGTTTCCGCCTTCCTTGATCACGGAAGATTTGATCAGCTGCTGATCCTTGTTCCAATCCCTGTTGGTGAGAAAATCCGTGATGACGTTCACTCTTGCGGTAAACCATTCGTTGTAGTCGTTATAGAACAGCTTGGGAAGGATCGAGGAAAGATCTCCTTCGGGATCGAGTTCGTAGAGAGATGCATATTCCTTGGCGTATTTTACTTCGGCTTCTCTTGCGAACAGGAAAGCATAATAGAGGAATTCCGGACCAATGATCTTATACCAGTAGCTGTTTCTAAGACCGTCGGGGTTGTTTTCCTCGACCGCTTCGTTTACAACATCGATTGCATAGATGGTCTGTGCGAAGCCGTTTGCATATACATACTCCAGCGCACCGTAAATATACAGCCGCATTCTTTCAATGAGTGTTTCACGGTCAACAAGGCATTCTTCATCAAGCACGGCTCTGTCGGAAGTGGTCGTGATGCCCTTTGATGTAGGCTTGAAATCCTTTGCGAAGAAAGCGGGGTCGACCTGTGAATGCCAGAGAAGAACATGGAATCTCATACCGATCCCGTTATCCTTTGCCCACTGCATCATTTCCTTGCCGGAATGATCGATCTTGAACCGTG
>JAEEGK010025908.1_pt1 | contig 11984 bp, 8 predicted proteins | sample 8958771 | NCBI WGS metagenome assembly JAEEGK01 (sample SAMN16246547, study PRJNA631951) | gut metagenome | biome: gut microbiome; feature: rumen; material: SC-attached | host: Bos | place: Iran: Karaj | collected 2018-10 | reverse complement strand
GATTTAAAATTTTTTTTTGTGTTTTTTAATAATAATTTATAAAATAAATTTTTTATTTATTTATGTATTTATTTTTATTTTTTTTTTTTAATAATTTTTTTATATGAAATATTATTTAGTTTTTTAATTTAACTATATAATTATTAATAATATTTATTTATTTTTAACTAAAAAATTTTTTATGGAATTTACAAAAGATAAAATTGGTCAAGCTTGGATATTATTTAATAAATCAATTCATGTAAGTGAAAAAAAAGAAGCAAATAATTATATTTCAAAATTTTATGAATATGAAAACGCAATTCCAATTTGTTTTGAATTATTAGAAGATTTTAATAATTTAGATTATTGTATTTGTGCTTGTTTTGCTTTACATAAAATAATAAAACAAAAAAATGAATTTATAACAAAAAATCAGAATATTTATAATTTCATTAAAAATAAATTATTCAATGAAATTTATCCTAAAATTACAACAATAAATTCAAATTTAGTAATAAATAAATTATGTTTTTGTGGAAGTTTAATAGTAATTTTAGGTTTATTTAATTTATGGGAAAATTCAATAGAAGACACATTAAAATTTTCAGAAATCAAAAGTGAAAATTTATTTATTGGTTTAAATATTTTAGGAGAAATAAATTCAGAATTAGATTCATTAAATTTACCACAAAAAAATACTTTACAAATAAAAGACATTTTAATAGAAAAAAATGAATTAATTAAAAATTTCGTTTATAAAATTTTTGAAAATCAAAATAACATTCAAGAAAATTTAAGAAAAATAATTATTGATAAAAACATAAATTTATGTTCAAATTGGGCAAAATTTAATTTAAATTTATTAGAATCTGAAGTTTTAACTAAAAAAATAATAACAAATATTAATTTAGAAAACGTTGAAAAAATAAGTGAATTATTATTTGAAACAATTTCAAATTCTCAAAGTAAAAAAATTTACAGCGAATGTTATTTTGAAGAAAAAAATGATATTTTTAATGAAATTGAAAAAAAAATAAATAATAAAGAAATTGAAAGTATAATTAATATTACAAATATGATAGAAACTGCAATTAATAATTATAAAAACATTCAAGATTCTGATGATAAATTATTAATAGGAATTGCAAATATTTTTTCAAGTATTTCAGAAAATTATTTATATTTATTTTTTTTAAAAAATGAAATTAGTCAAAAATTATTAAATTTATTTTTATTTTTTATAACTTCAAATAAAAGAAAAATTTCAATAAAATTTTTTGAAAGTTTGGCTGAAATGAGAGAATTTATAAATGAATATTATAAATTTTCAAATTTAAATGATGAAGATAAAAAAAATTTCATTGAATTTTTATTTAAAATTAATGATTCAATTATGAATAATTGTAAATTAAAATCATTAAATATTAAATATGATTTAATTTATAATAATAATTTATTAAGTTTGGATTTAGAACATACAAATTCTTCAAATTTATTAAATTCAAATAATAATTTAATTCCAAATGAAAATGAAATTGAATCAGATTTGAATGAAATTAGTGTTGTTGATTATAGAAATTCAGCTGAAGATGTTTTTGTTAATATTTTTTTAATTTTGTTAATGAATTTTAAAGACGAAGGAGCAAAATTTTTTTTTGAAAAAATTTTTAACATTCTTAAAAATATTAATATTTACGATAATAATATTTTAAATGATAAAAATAAATTATTAATATCTGAAACATCAATTTTTGTTATGAGATGCATTACAGAATGTTTTGAATATTCAAATAATATTGATTCAATAATAAATGATTTTATAAATTACATTTTAAATAGTCAATTAATAAATAATGAAAGTTTAACAGTAAATTTTTTATTATTTTTAGATAAAGCATCAAAAAACATTCCTAAATTTAAAGACACATATGAAAAAACTATTGATTTTATATTAAAAATCTCACATAATATTTCAATTGAAAAAATAAGCACTTATATTATAGATAGTATTTGTATTTTTTCTATAGAATCTAATAAAAATGTTTTTGAAAAAATTTATAAAAATTATAATGAAAATTATGATAATTATTCAAATAGTGAATGTGTTTCTAATTTAAGTAATGCGCTTATTAATTGTTTGTGTATTAATCAATTAAAAGAACAAAATAAAAATATTAATTATGAAGAAATTAAAAATTATTATTTTTTAATATTAAAAACTGCGAGTGAAAGAATAATAAAAATAGGTGAATTATTTAAAAATGGGAGTTTTAATAATTATAATAATAATCAAATTAAATTAGAAATATTAAAAAATTATGGAGTTCATAAAAAAATATTAAAAAGTGCAAAAAAAATTGATGATAATTTTTATTATGAAATATTTAAATATCATTTTAATGACACTTTTTCAATAACAGAAATTATAATAGAAAATTATATTAATAAAGACAAAGATTTAATTTCATTTTTAATTTCAAATTTAAATGAATATGTTTCAAATTTATGTGATAAAATTGAATTATTTTTTGATAAATTAAATAACATTTTAGTTAAAATTTTTTTATCAAATTCTTATTATTATAAATCTTTGACAGGAATAAAATTATTGTATTATTATTATGCGACTATAAAAGAAAATTATTGTGAATTAATAAAAAATAATTTTTTTATTTTATCGAAAGAAATTTGTTTAAAAATAATAAATGAAAAAAAATTTCAAATTGAAATTTTAAAAGAATTTTCTGATTTATTTTATTATATTTTTCCGAAATTAAATTGTTCTAATTTAAATAATGAACAAATAACTTTATTATTAGATATTATTAAAATTTTTATTGATGGTTTAAATAATTTGAATGAAAATAGTTTAATTAAAAATTTAATAAATGCTTTGTCGTGTTTTATTTCACATGAGAATTTTAATAAAGATATTATTATTAATAAATATTTAGAAATTAATTATAATTTATTTAATAATATGGAAAAATTTGATACAAAATCAAAAAAAGAATTTTCAAAATTTTGTTCAAATAGTTTTAATTTTGATAAAAATGGATTTTTAAATTTTGTTAAAGATTTTTTTTCTAAAAATGAAAATTTTAACAAAATTTTCAGCAGTAATTATTTACAAGTTATTTACGAATATATTGAAAAATTTGGTGATAGTGATATAAAATTAAATAATATTTTTGATGTTATTGTTGATATTAAACAAGGAAAAACAAGATTAGAAAGTTTAAATTTTTTTGGAATGGAAATTGCAAGAAGTAAAATTATTAAAAATTAAAAAATATTGTTATTTTTTATAAATAATTAAAATATAAATTTTATATTTATAATTTAAAAATAATATTTAAATAATTTCTAATATTATTTTTACATAAAAAAATAAATTTTATTATAAAAATAATAGAAATATTTAATAAAAATTCTCATTAAATTAACAATAAAATTTATAATATTTAAATTTAAAATAAAATAATTAAAATAAATAAATATTAAATTAATTTTATTTTTTAAGAATATGAATTGGTCTAATATAATTTTTTTTTGAATTGCTTGCTAACAAAAGTGTTTTAACAAATTTAAATTCATAAACATTTTCTAAATAACAAACAAAATCTTTAGGAAAAAATTTAATTTCTTTAATTTTATCTTTAAATTTTTTTTCTTTTTTATATTTATTAAAAGGATCACATTCAATAATTAAAATTCCATCTTTTTTTAATTGTTTATAAATATTATAAAACAAAACTTTAATACCAAAATCACCATAATTTAAATGAATCCATTTTGTAATTTTTAAGCATAAAATTGTGTCATATTTTTCATTTTCATACAATTTTGAAATATAATTACAACATTTAAAAAAAATATTATTAGAATTAATATTAATAAAATTTTCTTCATTATTAAATTTATATTTTAAATTTAATCTAAATGACAAAGGAAATTTATCAAATTCAGAAACTAAATCTAAAGTTTCATTATTAATTTCAATTTTTTTTTTCCCATCAATTTCCATATTATTACTATTATTATTTTCAATTTTTTTATCAATGATTTTTTTTGCTTCTGAATAAATCATAGAAAAATATTTTATTTTCGATGTTTTTTTACATTGATTTAAAGCCTCTTTTATTAAATTTGGGTCAATGTCGATTCCTTGAATAAATTTTGGATTATAATAATTTGCTATTAAAATCGTTAATGTTCCTATGTTACAACCAATGTCTAAAATTACTTTATCTTTAAAAAAATTTTCATCGAAAACGAAATTTTCTTTATTATTTTTATATAAATCTAAATATCGATTATAATAAAATGATTTATAATTTCCAAAATAATTTTTATGAAATTTTTCAATTGGAATTTTTTCTTTGAATTGTAAGAAAAATTCAGTGTTATTTTTTATATAATTTATTTCATCTGAAAATTTCGGAAAATTTTGAATATTTAAAATAAAAGAATTTTCTAAATTTTCTTTATTATTATTATTATTATTTTCATCTTTAATTTCTCGATTTCGTTTTTTTTGAATAAAATCATTTTTATCCATATTTAATTTTATTAAATTAACCCTTCAAAAAAAAATATTTAAATTCATATTATTTAATTTTAAAATAAAATAATAATAATAATAATAATTTTAAATAAAAATATCAATAAAAACTATCAAATTTTTCCGAAAAAAACTTCGAAATTTTTTTATTAATTTTTTGTACTTTTTCTTCAATTCCAAAATAAACATCTTTTACAACCCAATCATAACCTAATTTAACAAGCAAAAAATATGTTCCTATTAAAATTAAAATAGGAAAAATCATTTTCGATTTAATAATTCTTAATACATCATCATATCCAAAAAATATTAACAAACCATAAAACCAAAAAGGCATGTTTCCAATAGACAAACCTTCTCTTCTTCTTTTAGCATCTTCTAATAAATTAGAAATTCCATTTTCAAATTTTCTTTTCATTGTTATTATTTCACCCTGTTTTAATAAAGGTTCACTTTCCATTGTTTTTATATATTTTTTTATTCTACCGTTCATTAAATCTTCGTCATAATTAATATTATCTTCTTCTATTAATTCAGATGGATTTTTTATTACACAAAAATTTTTAAATTCTTCGAAAATATTTATATAATTATTACGAATGCTTTTGAAATTCATATCTATTTCTAATTCATCGTATCTATTCCAGTTTTTATTTGAACCATTTTCTTCATACCAAAATTTTTTTTTAAATAAATCTATTAAAATTTGACTAATTTCTTTAATATTTTCTTGAATTTTTTTTTTAATATCGTTGTAAATAGAATTTTCTATTTCGTTTAAATATGTTTTTATTTCATTTTTTTCGAGATTAAAACATTCTTTTAAATAAATTTTTAAAGGAAAAATTTTTAAATAATAATAATTACAATATAATTCATTATATTTTTCCCAAAAATTATTTTTTTCATATGATTCTAATGTAGAATTAAAACCTTCTTCATCTTCTTTTTTTATTGTTTTTATAATTTCTTCTTTTTTTCCTTCTAAACAATTTTTCTTTTGTTTTTCAATAATATCATCAAATAAATTATTAAATTCTTCAGTTGAAACTTTCCAATTATCAAAAGCTTTTTTATTTTTTAATTTAGAAACTAAAAGATTAACATAATTTTTCTTTAATTTTTCAGCAAATTCAAAATAATTTTTACTATCATTGTTACTTAATTTTTTATCTAATTCTTTTCTCATCATTCTTTGCACAATAGGAATTAATCTCTTCGTTTGATTTAAAAAACTAACATAAAATCTTTGACTTAAATTATCTTCTAATTGTTTTCCTATATTTTTATAAATTTTATCATCATAATTACTTGCGGTTTTATTATATTCGTTTATAATAAAATCTTTAATTTCTAAACATTTTTGTTTAAAATCATCAATATCTTTTTCAGAACTTAACTTTTGAAAATTTTTAATTTTTTCTTCATTTTCTTTTAAAAGATTTTGCTTAATTTCAGAGCATCTATAATTAGCTAACATTTCTCTTTGAGTTGGAATGTCTAATTCTTTTTCATTTAAAATATCCGTCCAAAGTTGATTTATGTATTGTGGTAAACCATCAGCGGGAACGTTTTTCATATCGTTTAAATTATTAAAAATATAATCATTTTGTTCTTTATTTTCAAATCGTTTTCGTAGTTCTAAACATTCTTTATCAAATTTTTTACTTTCATATTTTTTATGTGGCAAAGTTATAAATTCGAAACTAAAAAAATCTTCGGGTTTTTTTCCTTTGTATTTTTCAGGTATTTTAATTTCTCGCCAAATTTTATGAATGTCATTTAAAATTAATTCTTCGATTTTGTCTTTTTGATTTCTCGATGGGTCAAAATCTCTTAGAATAATTAATATTTTTTTCGCATAATTTTGTTGAAAAAGTTTTAAATTCATTTCAAAAACTATTTTTAAAACACCATAATTCGAAGCAGTGTATCTTCCAACATCAGAAGTCCACATATTAATAATAAGAACATCGCTCATAGCTAAAGAAAATAATGATGAAGAATGTTCAAATTTTCCTCTATCTTCTTCGCTACGAGATTTTGAATCAGTTCCTTCACAATCGAATATTAATATTTTATTTTTTTTATGCCCTGCCATCCAAACACCTTTTGTAGTTTGCCCTCGACGAATTTGAGAATCCATCTCTTCAAATTCAGTGTCAAATAATTTATTTAGTAATGTTGATTTTCCTGTGCTTTGTGGTCCTATTATTGCTACTGTGTTGTAATTAATTCCACATTCATCGAAATTTGAGGATTTTATGTATTTATCAATTTCTGGACTATAATTTATTATATAATTTTTTTATTTACTTTATTGAAAAATCATAATAAATTAATTGACATCCTAAATTTGAATTTTCGTTTTTGATGTTTGTGTTGTTTTCAGATGTCATTTATTTAAAATAAAAAAATAATTAAATTTTTAATAAAATTTAAATTAAAATAATAAAAATGGAATCGAATCATAAAATTTTTAATACGTTTGAAAAACAATATTATGAATTTAGATTATATTTAATAGGAGAAAGTTTAGTAGGAAAACAATCAATAATTAATAAAATCACACAAATTCCTTCAACTAAAACAATTCAACCTTTAAATAATCATACAATAGAAATTAAAATACAACCTTCAATAATAAAAAATATTGAAAAAGATGATTCAAAAAATATTTCTAAAGAATCAGTAACAAAAAAATCAATTTCATCTGTTCAAATTAATAAAAAAGAAGAAGAAAAATATAAAATTCATCCTGCTGAAAATCCAGCTAAATTATTTAATATTAATAATACAAAATTAATATTTAAACCTTTTTACATTCCACCAGCTGAAAATTTACCTTTTAATTATGAATCATATGATGATAATAGTGATTTAGAAATAGAAAATGATGAAAAAATTTCATTTAAATTAGCTAAAAATTTTATTACTCAAAACATTACAAATAAAAATTTTGTTATAGATAAAAATAAATTATCAAATTATAAAATTAATATTGAAAATATTTTTTTATTTATTTTTGATTTGTCTGATTTTAAATCATTTGAAAAAATTATTTTATATTATAATTCAATCAGTCGTGCTTTTCATTTTGATGAAGAAGATACAAATATTTCTGCTGTTTTAATAGGAAATAAATTAGATAAAAAAATATTTTTTAATTATAATCAACAAGAAACTTTTAATAAATTTATTACAAATTGTAATTTAAATTATTATGAAATTAGTACATTAAATTTTTTTAATTTTGAAAAATTTTTTTGTAATTTATTTGAAGATTTATTTAATTTTTTTTTTGAAAATGCTTTTTTTTCACATGATTTTAAAGATTTATTAAAAAATAGACCCAATTTTTCTAAAGCAAAAAGAAATATGAATTATGAAAATAATTTTCCTGGGCCAAAATATAATATAGATATATTTGGAATTAATAGTGACAAAGAAAAATTTGAAGCTCTTAATAATTCAAAAACGCGTTTTAATAAAAAAATTTTCATTAATAAAATTGGACCAATTTTTCATAAATCAAAAAGCGATGTTAATATTGCAAATGAAAAAAAAATTCATTTTATTACTAAAAATTTTGATGATTTTAATAAATTTAATAATAATTATAATAAAAAAGGTTTTACATTAGGAACAATTCAAGGAAAATTAAATTTAAAATCGGAAAGAAATGAAAAAAAAAAAGAAATCGAAAAAAAAATTAAAAGTTCTTTTGATTTAAATGAAATTAGTGATTTGTTTATTATTAATAATAAAACTAATAAAAATGAAGATTATTTTGATTTAGCTAAAAAACGAAGAGAACAAATTCATCAAAATTTATTCAATGAAAAAAAAATTCGATTAAATAAAATAAAAGAAATTCATGAAAAAAATCTTCAAAAAATTAATGAAATTAAACAAAATCAAATTAAAAATATATTCTCTAATCAAAAAATTTTTTCTAGCAAATCTTCCCCTGATTTATTAACAATAGAAAATAAAAATGATTTTGAAAAAGAAAATAAAAATCGATATTATAATGTTTTATTTTCAAATAATAAAAAACATATAGAAAAAAAAGTTGATAAAAATTTATTACCAAATTATAATTTTATTACACCTGGTCCAAATGCATATGATACAAGCGGAAATTTGTTAAATATTTCAAAAGGTAAAACAATACTTGGAAAAAGAAAAGAACAAATTAGTAAAATTAGTAATGTTTCCTTTCCTAATATTAAATCTGATTTTGAAAAAATTGTGGAAAATAATTCGAAAAAATCTTTTGTTTCTTATGGAGATAGATTTAAATTTTTATATAATAATAATAATAATGTTGATAATGAAAATAAAAAATATATTAATGATGAAAAATGGAAAAAATGGGAAGAAAATAAAAAAGAATCTGAAAAAGAAAGAAGAATTCTTTTATTTTTAGAAGATCGTTTTAATAAAATGAAATTACAAAAAGAAAAGAAAAAAAAAGAAGATGAATATAATGAAAATAAAATAGAAACTTTACAACAAAAATTTATTCAAAATAATCAAATTAATTATAGTCAAGTTGAAACATCTTCACCTAAATATTCAATTGTTGGAAGACATTTTCAAAAAAATGAAAATGATAATAATAATTTAATGATTGGTTTAAATTTCGATAATGAAAACATTGAAAAAAATGAAATTATTTTAAATTCTCCAAATTTTAATGCAATTAAAACATCTTATCCTGCTTTTTCTTTTACACATGAAAAAAGATTTAAAGAAATCAAAGAAAATGAAGGACCGATTTTTAATGATATTTTTGTAGATGGAAAATTTGGAGAACAAACAAGAAAAGATTTTTCTAAAAAAGAACCTTATTCATTAAAAGATAAAAGAGGAATTAGAAAAATTATTGAAAATTTTCCTGGACCAGGTGAATACAAAATTAAAAATTCTTTTGAAGAAATTGTTGAAAAAGGATTGAAAATTAATCAAAATAAACAAAAAATAATGAATGAAAATAAATAATAATTTTATATTAATAATGTAAATATTAGTTTTTTTTTTCATTATTAATATTATTATTATTTTTATAATATTTATTTACAATTTTTTTATTAAAAGAAAAATAATTAAATAAAAGAAAAAAATTATTTTTTTTTATTATTTTTTTTATAAGAATCTTTATACAATTTTTCAAAAACATTATTATTATTTTTTTTAATTTCATTTTTATTTTTACTATTGCTTCTTTTTTTATTTTTAAAATTATTATTATCATCATCAATAATATTAAATCTCCATTGATTTAATTTTTTTCTTAAATTCATTTCAGAATAAAATGAATAAGTTTTAATTAAAAATTTAACAGCTTTAATAATATTTTCATCATCTTTATCAACAAAAGAATTAAAAATATTTTTTGAAATTTCATACAAATCATTTTCATTACAATTTTCTAAATAATTTTTAATTGTATTTTTAACATTATTTTCCAAACTTGCATAATCATTTTCATTTTCATATTTTTTTTCATTTAAAAGTTTTTTAATTTGATTTCCTAAATTATTTGAAATCATTTTATTTAAATGATTAGAAAAATTTAATACTAAATCTTCCATTTTAATAATAAAAAATAATAAAATTTATTTTTATTTTTTAATGTCTGATGAAATTTTTAATTTTCCTAAATTAATTGATTCTACTGTTAATGGAGGAATTATTACTAATGATTCTGAAATGAAAAATACTAAAGAAAAAATTACTGAATGTTCGTTAAAAATTAATGAAATTAATGGAGATCAAAATTCTTTTAATTTTTTTATTGATTATGAAACGTTGTTTAATTTAAGTTATCAAATGAAATCAATGATTAATCAAATTGATGAATCTATTAAAAATGCACAAAAATAAAATATTTTTAATTAAAATTGAATTAAAATTAAAATAAAACAATAATATTTAATTATAAATAAATTTAATTTTATTCTTAAATTTTTTTAAAATTCATTTTAAAAAAATAGAATAAATTTCAATTATAAATCAAAATAATTAATTTATTATTTTAATAAAAAAAAATTATGAATTTTCCTCATAATTTAGAATTCATTGAACAAAAATATCATAAAAATATAAAACAAATAGAAGAAATTTATAATAAACGTCCAATAATCCCCATTAATCATATTTTCATTTTTATATATATAATTTCATAAATTAAATAAAATATTATTTAATATAATTATATATTTTTTTAACAAAGAAAAAATAAATCATTTATTTTTCATACTAACCACAAAATTTTCCATTTCTGCTGTTTCTGAACCTACAGATTCATCACCATCACTTAATAATCTTTTTGGTTCATCTTCTACCCTTTTTATAATAAATCTTCTAAGATGTCTATCTAAATGGCAAAAATGTAGTTCAATAATTTCTAAATATATTGAAGAAAGAAAAACAGCAATTGTATTTGAACAAAATTGGCAAAAAAATTTTAAATTTCTATATAAATCAGCAAGTGGAATAGTTGTGCAATAATCGATAATTTCATAAATTAAAAAATAAGCGCAATCAAAGGTACTAAATAAAAAGGATCTAAATCTTTAATGATTAATAATTCGAAAAATATACTTAAAAAACTAGATATTATATATATAGGTATTGTAATAAAAATATCTATATATAGTTTGCTATTATTTTTTATATTACCTAAAGTTCGATAATTTTCATAGAATAAATCACCATTATATTCAAGTTTACATACATATCTTATAAAATTGTCACCATCTTTGGGACAAGATACATTTGAAAAAACAAATAATAAAATCATTGAATAAAATAATCCTATTCAAAATTCATAATTAAAAATATAAATAATTTAATTTAATTTAATTTTCTTCAAATGAATTCATGAAAAGCCTGACAAATCAAACGAGATAATGCAAAAAAGAAATATAAAAGCGGAAATAATAAAAAATAAAAATCAAATCATCAAACATAATTCAATCAATAAGACGTTACAAAAATTTCAAAAAAAAAATTCCGAAAGAAAAATTCAAATACGAAAGTATTGCATATAATAATTTAATAAAAAATATAACTATACTCCAGATAAATGCTATTTATTATATGTTTATAATTTATTAAATAACGCCTCTTATCATTTAGTGAGTGAATTTAAGGAAAAAATGATCTTGGATTATTTAGATGAATTTCTCAGACGAAATTATCAAATTAAAGAAATAAAAGAACGCACATACCGAAATTATATTTATATTATAAACATTATTCGATTTTTTTTGGACAACCCTTTTTCAAAAATTTCAGATTTAATAAATTAATACAAAAAAACGGGGAAAAAAAGGAAAGAATTTATTATAAAAATCATTATCAAAATGGCGAGTCCAAAGATGAAGGGAATGAAAATTTAGGATTTGCACAGTCTGAATCACTCAAG
>JAEEGK010025907.1_pt1 | contig 11984 bp, 5 predicted proteins | sample 8958771 | NCBI WGS metagenome assembly JAEEGK01 (sample SAMN16246547, study PRJNA631951) | gut metagenome | biome: gut microbiome; feature: rumen; material: SC-attached | host: Bos | place: Iran: Karaj | collected 2018-10 | reverse complement strand
GCCCGGCGCCACGGGGATGTGCTCCACGGCGTGGAACTCCCAGTCCAGCAGGTTGTCGGACACCCACATGCCGCCGCCGGTGCAGCACATGTAGTACTTGCCGCCTTCCTCGAGGACGGTGACGTCGCCGGAGGCGTTGCCTCCCTGCCCGATGGGCATCGGGAGGGGATTGCAGTAGCGCTGCGCGTTCGCGGCCAGGCAGGTGGCCAGCGCCAGCAGGGGAGTGATCAGGGCGGTGAGTCTCATATTGGAATCAGGATTGTTCTCGGTCGATTTTCGCCAGCGTGTCGTCCAGGATCTCTTTCCGCAGGTCAGTGAGCCAGGCGGAGAAGGCGACGGTGTCGAAGGCGTACACCTTGTTCAGGGCGTATTCGTTCTCGGACCAGGTGTCCAGCGGGGATTCGTTGTGCTGGATGAGGGCTTCGAGCTTGTCCAGGGACTTGTAGATCTTCGCTTCCACGGTTTCCTGCGCGTCCATTTCCTGGAAGAGAGCCGTCAGTTCCCCGGATACTACTGGCGGGAGCGAACGGACCCATCGGCCCAGCAGGGAATCCTCGACGTCGCGGTCGGCATCCGTCTTGACGAAGGTGGGGATGTCGCCGGTGAAGCACTCGCCGAGGTCGTGGATCAGGCACATCCGCACGACCTTGTCCATATCGGCCTCCGGGAACTCGCCCTTGAGCAGCAGGGCCATCAGCGAGATGCGCCAGCTGTGCTCGGCGACGCTCTCGGTGCGTCTTTTCGTGGTGGTGCAGTGCCGGGGCGTGTCTTTCAGCCGCTCGGCGACGTGGAGGATGTCCAGAAACTCTCTCGGGGTCATAGTCAGTGCGTTTCTTTCCCAAAGATACGGAAAAACTTTGTATCCTCGGCGAATTCTGGGTAACTTCGCATCCATGAAGAAGATACTCACCATCCTGGCCGCTGTATGCGCCATCGCCTGCTCCGGCGGCAAGACCACCATCTACGATTTCACCGCCGAATCCAACAGCGGGGAACAAGTGAATTTCAAGGACTACAAGGGCAAAGTCCTGCTCGTTGTGAACACCGCTTCCAAGTGCGGCTTCACGCCCCAGTACGACGGCCTGGAGGCCCTGTACAAGAAGTTCAAGGACCAGGGCTTCGTGGTCATCGGCTTCCCCTGCGACCAGTTCGGCCACCAGGAGCCGGGCAGCAACGAGGAAATCGAGGAATTCTGCCGCCTGAACCACGGCGTCACCTTCCCGCTCATGGCAAAGTCCGACGTGAACGGCGAGAACGCCAACGCCATCTTCAAGTGGCTGTACACCGAGAAGCCTTTCGCCGGCTTCGGGGACAGCGACACGGGCAAGTTCATGGACGGGATGCTCTCCCGGAACGATCCGGACTACGCGTCCAACCCGGACATCAAGTGGAACTTCACCAAGTTCCTCGTGGACCGCAAGGGCCGCGTCGTCGCCCGGTTCGAGCCGGTGGTCACCCCGGACGACCTGGAGGACGAGATCGAAGACCTTCTTTAGCGGATATCCAGATTTGGCGCTCCCGGCGTGGGAGCGGTTGTCTGACGGAAGTCGGTGCACAGCGCATCGGCGTCGGTTCCGTCGGGCCAGCGGATGAAGCATACCGGCGGCGGAACGGTGCCCTTGGGCATCCGGGCCAGCTGGAAGGGCGACATGGCCCGGGGCACGACCGCGATGCAGCCGCCCCCTTGCTGGTCACCTTCCAAAACCGCCAGTTCGGGACTGGCGATCGTTCCGTTGGCGCTGGAGTTGCTCTGCTGCGAACCGTACACGACGGCGTCCAGGATGACGCCGGTGGCGGGATCGACCAGGGCCACGGACCCGGCGGCGGGGGAGAGCGCATAGCGGTAGGAAAGCCGATATCGGGCTTTCCGGTGGCATACAGGCCCTCCGGCTCAGCGGTGAAAGGCTGCAGCGCGTCGCCGCTTTCGTGGGCGTAGCGGGTGGCAGGGGTGAAGCGGACGCCCGTTCCGGGACTGGAAACGTCCACGCTTTCCGCGTGATCCTTCTGCAACGGCTCTGCCAGTTCCACCTGCCCCGGCTCCGGCGGGGTGGGCGGCGTCGGTTCGCCGAACCGGCGGATGCGTTTCCGCGCCGATACCAGCACGTTCTTGACGACGGCGATTTCCTTGCGGTCACCGGTGTCGATGGTAATCTCCTGACCTGCAACCAGATCCGCCGTCGTATCAAGGAAGAGGATGTTGTCGCCGGCCTGGGCGGGCCTGGCCAGATTGGTTTGCGTGGCAGGCGTTCCCACCTCGGTGACCGTGACGAGTTCATAGGCGCCGCCCAGGCCGATGCCGAGCTTCTGCCCGGCCGCGATGCCGTCGACGGATGTCGCCGGGAGAACGTCCGTACCGGCCGGGAAGGAGAGGATCGGGCCGGTGGAGACGGGAATGAAGAGGGTCGTCGGAGCCGGCACGGCTTCCGGGGCCTGCTTCAGCAGCAGGAAGCCGCCGGCGGCGAGGCGGGTGCCTTCCGGCAGCGCCAGCGCGCGGACGGACGCCTGGCCGCTCCGGCGCACGACGAGCTCGAGGCCGGAAAGATCGGCCTCCGCGGCGCCTGCGTTGTACAGCTCGAGGAACGGCTCCAAACCCTCGCCGGCCAGGGCGAGTTCATTGACCTTGACGGCCTCGGCGCTGCGGATGCGGCTGCCGATGGCGAGTTCGCCGCCCTGCCACGCCGCCGAGAAACCGGCCCATCCGGAGGAACGTCCGTCCGGCGCAGTGAGGGTAAACATGGAGGTAACGCGCTCGCCGGGCGCTATCGACGCGGGAAGGGCTTCTCCTTCCGTGACGGTCCAGCCCTCCGGGAGGGAAGCCTGGATGGACAGTCCCTTGACGGGCTTGTCCAGCGTATTTTCGAAGAAAACGCCGACCTGGGCGCTGCCGCCCGGGGTGAAGGTGGTGATCCGGGAGAGGCTCAGCGGATAGGCGCGGTATCCGGCCCTGGCGATGTTCTTCTGCACGTCGGCGATGGCCTCTTCGGTGGGATAGCCGACGGTCATCACACCCTCGAAGAAGGTGCCCGCGGAGCCGTTTCCGTTGTCACCGCCGTTGCCCATCAGCATCCCGCCTTTCTTGTGCATCGGATAATAGGTGTCTTTCCCTTCCTTGCTGTGGGGACGCGGACCGCTGTAGAAGACGGTCAAAGTGTCGCAGGAAGCGTCGGCGCCGCGGAGGTCCCATCGGTTTCCGCCGCCACCGTTCACGAAGACGGATACGAAGCGCCAGTCGGTGATGGACGGGACGTCGTTCTGCTTGGGGTCATAGCCCGAGAACAGGCCGGCTTCCATGTCGGACATGATCCAGGGACCTTCGCCGTTGCCGCGGCCCCAGGCGGTGGAAGTGCCGTAATAGGTGGTCTCCATCGTGCCGGTGCCCACGGCGCGTCCGTTGGTCGAGGAATTGCCGTAATCGAAGCAGCAGCCGCTGTCGTAATGGTTCCCGTCGATGACATAGTACATCCCCTCCGGCTCGTCGTCGACGGCCAGGCCGCGGGCGTCGTTGCAGCGATAGCCCATGCCCGGCATGACATAGGCGCCATAGACCTTCTGCCCGCCGAGGAGGGCGGGGGCCATGTCGGCGATGGAACGGGTGTTGAAACCGCCCTTGTCCGGCCCCTGGAAGGTGCCCGGAGGCGCCGGCAGCAGGTCGTTGCCCATCCCGGACTGGTCGTAGATCGCTGAAATGTAGCACACGGTCCCTTTGCAGAAGGCATCCTGCGCGGCGGCGTCGGCGATGCCGTCCTTCCGGGCATAGATGTCCAGCGACGCTCCGTCGCTTTCGCGGACCACCTGGTACAGCGGGCCCCGGTACTTGGAATAGAGCAGGCGGGTGGTGCTATGGGCAGTCACGCAGGGGGTGCCGCCTTTCTTGTAGATGTCACAGGGACCTTCACGGAATCCGGTCAGGCCCTTGCAGGCGATGGCCGCCCCGAGGAGCACGAGGCAGACGGCCGTCAGGAAGAGGATCTTTTTCATCATGAGCTGTTTCATCGGGCGGTGTGAAGATAGCCAAATTCCGGCAAATACAAAAGAAGGCGCCCGCAAAACCTTGCGGGCGCCAACACCAACCAATCAAAAAATCAAGTTCGCCTTATGAAGGCTATTTTTCACCATTAATGAGGCACGACATCGTAGTAAGGGAGGTCACCGTTGGTGAACTGCCATTTATCGTTGTCTTCGTAGCCGGGGTTCTGCGTCAGTTCGCCTTCCTGCAACTGGATCTGGGCAGTCGGGATCATCCAGAAACCGCGCGTCTTGGCATAGCGATCCGCAAAGGAGCGGCCGGGCAGCTCCCGGTATCCGTCGGGAACAGGGTTTCCGAGGAACTCGACATAGCCGCCATCCTGGTTCCTCTGGACGATTTCACCGGCCGTCTCCGGATACCAGCGGCGAAGGTCGTTCCAACGGATGCCTTCGAACATGAACTCATAGCGGCGTTCCTTCTGGAGCCGCTCGAACGTGTAGCCGCTGTACGGGGCCAGGCCGGCCCGGGCGCGGAGGCGGTTCATGCCGGTGACGGTCTCCTTCAGTTCGTCCAGCATCAGGAGCACATCGGCGAAGCGGATGTAGATGGCGTCGTTCTTGCACCCGCGCTTGGCGTTGTTGGAGACGGCGCTGTTCATCGCATTGAAGAAATTCTTGAGCAAGGTCTCCTTCTGACCGTTGTTATACGCGGCCATGGACATGTACTTCTTGGGATAGAAGAGCGTTCTCTCCACTTCCTTGTCGGATCTACCTTCGAATTCGGGTAGTTCCAGATATCCGTCCGCAAACCAAGGATACACCTCATTCGCCCGTTTGGTGGCCAGGAAGGAACCGTAGAAACGCTTGTCGGCAGGGCCGTAGTCGGGATCCTCATACCATTCCTTGACCATGATGGGATTCGCGGAGGCGTTGCCGTTCGAGCCGGCGGTATAAGGATAGCTCTTCTTGTCCGGAGCCTGGCTCTTGTTGCGGAAACCGAGCCACTCCGAAAGGCGGTTATAGTTGCCGTCCGTAAGCGAGAAATGAACGCCCCAGATGGTCTCCTTGCTGTGGTTGCCCACCCAGTGCAGATTCTCGTGATTCGCATAGGTGTCGAAGTCGGCCCCGTACGCAATGCCGCTGGAATACTCGTTGGTGTAAGGCCAGATCTCGCGCGGGTCGTTCTCCAGGTCGAACTTGGATACGCTGGTATTGGCACAGTCCTCCAGCCAGGAAATCACCTGCTGTTTGGTGATGCCTGCCATGTCGGACTTCTTGTAGAAACCCGTGTAAAACAGCCACACACGGCCCATGAGCGCTTCGGCGGCATACTTGGTGGCACGGCCCGCCAGGTTGTTGTCCCGGGAATAACCGTACTTGGCCGGAATGAGGTCGATGGCCTGCTTGAGGTCATCGGCGATGGCCGCGTAAATCTCATCCACGGACGCCTTGGGCATGTTCACCACTTCGGAGGAAAGCGTCAGCGGGAAGGTTTCCCAGCGCTCGGCCATGATCCAGAGGTAGAAGCCACGCATGAAGTGCGCCTGGCCCAGGAACCAGTTCTTGTTTTCTCCCGTGAACAGGTCGTCATCCAAGGCGGAGATGGCCTCCAGCGCAAAATTGCAGCGCAGAAGCGCCTCGTAGTAACTCTTCCAGGGGGAGTTGGCCTCTTCGCCGGAGATTTCGAGCAGCCGGTCCGCGGCCGACGTCTCCGTGGAGGACTCCGAACCGTGTCCGTACACGTCGTCGCTGGCGATCATGTCCCGGAACAGGGTGATCCGGAAAATACTGCCGCCATACAGGGAATACATCGAGTAGTAGGCCGCGTTGACCAATTGTTCGGCATCCTTCTCGGTCTTGGGGAAAGTGGTCTGGTCCGCTTTCTGATAATTCGTCGTGTCCAGCAGGTTGTCGATCTTGTCGCAACTGACGAGGGCGAGGACACAGGCGACCAGCGTGAATATAATCTTTTTCATATGCTTTCGGATTTAGAATTTGATGCTGACGCCAGCCATATATACCTTCGGGGAAGGATAGTATCCGGTGTCGATGCCGGAAGCCCACGGATAAACGGAGCTGTAGCGGCCGACTTCGGGATCCATGCCGTCATATCCGGTGAAAGTGAAGAGGTTCTGACCCGTCAAGAAGACTCTGAGCATCCCGAAGGGAAGCTTCTTGAACACCTGTTTGAAGTCGAAGCCGAGGGTGATGTTGCGAATCTTGAGATAATCCGCGTCCTGGACCCAGATGTCACTGTTGTAACCGTTGCACTTGAAGTTGTTGTGCGTACCGGAATCGTAGCGCGGGAAGGAGTTGGTGGATCCCTCTCCGGTCCAGTAGCGGGCGACCAGGTTGTTGGTGAAGCCTTCCAAGTCCTGCAGGGCGAACTGACGGTAACTCTGCATGATCTGCTGCCCGAAGGCGCCGCTGCCGTTGACGCTGAAGTCGATGCCCTTCCACTGCAGGCTGACACTGGAGCCCAAGTTGACATCCGGATGGGGGTTGCCGATTTCGACGCAGTCGTCCTGGTCATACTTGCCGTCGCCGTTCTGGTCGATCCAGATCACGTCGCCCGGCTGAGCCAGTTCATAACCGTTCATGAAGGCGTAGTTCTTGGCGTTGTATTCGTCGATTTGGGCCTGGTTCTGGAAGATGCCCTCGCTGGCGATGCCCAGGAAGTAGCCGATGGGCTTGCCGGGCTCGGCGCGGAAGCCTTCGAGGTTACGCACGTTCTCGGAGAGGATCTTCGGCTCACCCTTGATGTAACCTTCGGCGTTGTTGATGTAAAGGACGTTGTTCTTGTTGTAGGAACCGTTGAGGCCCAGGCTGTAGCGGAAGTCGCCGATGTGGTCGTTCCAGGTGAAACTGAGCTCGACGCCGGAGTTGCGGACGGCGCCACCGTTGATGTTGGAGGCGTTGGCGCCCAGAATGCCCATCTGCGGCGGTTTCACGAGCCAGTCCTTGGTGTCCTTGCGGTACCAGTCGAAGATGACGCCGAGGCGGCTGCCGAAGAAACGGGAGTCGAAGCCGATGGCGATCTGCTCGGAAGTCTCCCAGGAGAGTTTGGTGTTGGGGATTCTGTCCGGATAAGCGGCGACCGTGGGGTTCTGCTGTTCGTAGGTAAAGTCATAGGAACCTCCCAGCGAGATGGTCGCGGCGTATTGGAAATTGTCGATGCTGCAGTTACCGTTCTGTCCCCAGCTTCCGCGGATCTTGAAGAAGTTGAGCCAGTCCCGGGTGCTCTCCATCCAAGGCTCGGAGGTGATGACCCAACCGGCGGAGACCGACGGGAACACGCCCCAGCGGTTGCCCTTGGCGAAGTTGCAGGAACCGTCCGCGCGGACGATGGCCGTGAACAGATACTTGTCCTTGTAATTGTAGTTCATACGGCCGAAGAAGGAGAGGAGATTGTTGTAGGGAACGGTGTTGCCGCCGCCCATGCTTGCGTTTTCATCGGCGGTCAGCGCACCCTCGACCGACGAGAGGTTCGCGGACTCCCACGTTCCGAACTTGGTGGTGGAGCGGGTGCCGTTGAGATTCATGCCCCAGCCCGTCGCCTCGATGGATGTACCGGCGAGCACGTCAAAGGTGTGGGCCTTGGCGAAGGTCTTCTTGTAGTTGGCGGTGGCTTCCCAGGTCCAGTTGCTCGAGACGCTCGCACTCTGGGACACGCTGTCATAGTCCTTGGCGTCCGTTGCCGTGAGCTGATAGGGCGGCGTATAGGAACGGGAGTAGTTGGTATTGGCGCGGAAGCCGAAGGCGGTGCGGAGCTTGAGTTCCTTGATGGGGCTCACCTCCAGGTAGACGTTGCCTTGCACGCGTACGCCCTTTCCTTCGCTTTCTTTCAGGTCCGCCGACTGCAGGATGTTGGCTTCTTCGTCCTTGACGAGCCAGTCGTCACGCAGTTGCTTCTCATAAGTATAAAGCGTTCCGTCCAGATCGTAGGCCGGGAGGAGCGGAGTCTTGATGAGCGTATTCTTGACGTCGTTGCCCATGATGGAGTTGGAGGCTGACCCGCGGGAGTCCGTGATGGAAACGATCACATTCTCGCCCAATTTGATGACGTCACGGTTGTTCTTTTTCAGGATGGAGAAATCCGTATTGGCCCGGACGGTGGTCCGGTCATAGTAGTTGGGCTTGGTCATGCCCAGGGTGCCTTCCGAATAGGACTTGGAGAAACTGAACGAGTAGCGGACCGCGTCGCTGCCGCCGTTCACGCCCACCGCCAAGTTCTTGGTCGGGGCGTTCTTGTTGATGGAGGCATCGAACCAGTCCGTGCCGTTCCACTTGCCCTGGTCCATCCACTGCTTCTGCACGGGCATCAGCGTGGCGATGTCGTAATAGTGCTGGCCCTCCTGGAGCGTACCCTTCAAGATGAATGCACGGTCGATCAAGTCCAGGTATTCCGTCGCACTGACGGGGTGGACGCCGTTGGTGTTCGGCTGTTGGAATCCCGTGTACGCGTCAAAGGTGACGGTTGCCTTCTTCTCGCCGATCTTGCCCTGGCGGGTGGTGACGAGGACGACGCCGTTCGCCGCACGTGCACCATAGATGGCCGCGGACGCAGCGTCCTTGAGGATGTCGATAGACTCGATGTCGGCGGGGTTGAGTTCGTCCAGCTTGCCGCCGGCCACGCCGTCGATGACGATGAGCGGGCTGGCGGAACCTGTCGTACCCAGGCCACGCACGGTGATGGTGTAGCTGGAACCCGGCAGACCGCTGTTCTGGGTGATGTTCACGCCCGGGACGGAGCTGTAGAGGGCCCCGATCGCGTTGGTGGTGTTCTGGCGCTGAATCTCATCACCGGTGATGTTGATGGTCGCGCCCGTGAGGAGTCTCTTCTTCTGGGTACCGTAACCGATGACGACGGTCTCATCGAGGAACTCGGTGTCTTCCTGGAGCACGACGTTGATCACGTTGCGGCCGTTCAGTTGCTCTTCCTGGGTCGCAAAACCGACGCAGGAGAACGAAAGTGTAGAGTTGGCCGGAACGGTGATGGAGTAGTTACCGTTCGCGTCCGTGAGGCTTCCAACAGTGTTGTTGCCGTTGAGCATGACAGTGACACCGATGATCGGTTCACCGTTCGAGTCGGACACTTTTCCCTTCACGGTGACATTCTGGGCAAAAGTTTCCACCCCGAAAAACATCACCATTCCTGAAAGGAAAAGGCAGCAGAGAGCGTTGGTTAATTTCATAAATCAGTATTTAGTTGGTTGTTTGTTTTGGTCGTTTTGACAAAAATACATATCTTTGCCCGTAGTCGTAGTGGAAAAAATATATAAAATGGTGGAAAAAATTTCAGGGCTGGTGGATTTTATTCTTGTGGCGTGTATCGCGCTGCTTCTGCCTTGCGGCCTCTTCGCCCAGACGGAGGCCGAGGATTACATGGTCCTGAACCGCCTCACCCGCGAAAACGGACTGCCCGACCAGGATATTAACGGTATCTACTTTGACGACCAGGGGTACGCGTGGATCGGCACCTTCGGCGGAGGCCTTGTCCGCTATGACGGCGACTCCGTCCTCCCGTTCTCGAGCAAGACCGGGGCCTCCACCATCGGCGACATCGTCCGCCAATGTCGTGAGGACAACTACGGCCGGCTCTGGATTCCCGGCGCGACCCTCGAAGCGATGGACTTGAAAACGCTCACCCCGCTGGGCGACCTGCCCGGGATGTCCAAGGCCTGGCGCCGTGCGCATTCTCCGCAGGCGATGCGTAGTGATGACAAAGGCTGCATCTGGTTCACCTCCGGTGACTATCTTTTCCGCATTGGTTTCGCCGACAACGGCAGCCGCATCCTGGTGGATTCCCTGCAGTGCAATGTCGCCAACGACAACCTGATGCCCAAGGCCGGCGACGTGGAGCAGGACGGCTCCGTGTGGATTACCCTGGGCGGCCGTTTTTATAAGGTAAGGCCCATCGAGGGCAAAGGGCTTACTAAATCTGAGATTCTCCCCGACTTGTTCATCGGCGAGGACAACCGCGCCACCGCTTTCCAGCGCGTGGGTAACGAAGTATGGATCGGAACCCGGAACGGGCTTTACCGGGTGGACCTCAACTCTGGCCAGAAAACCTGCTACCAACATTCCGATGCCGACCCTCACTCCCTCCCCAACGACGAAATCACCGGCCTTTGCCTGACGGAGGACAACGAAATCGTCATCGGCACCCTGGGCGGCGTGAGCATCTACAATCCCGCCCGGCACTCTTTCGACACCTACGGTTCCCGGGCCAACGACTACGGGAACCAGATTCTTCCGGGGGAAATCGTTCGTAGCCTCGCCACCCGCGGCCGGCAAATCTGGGTGGGTCTGGAAGCGGAAGGGCTCGTGATCCTGCAGAAAAAAAGCTTGAAGCTCACGAACATCTCCCGCATCGAGACCACCTCCACCCCGATTCCGACGACGCCCGTCCGCGCGCTTTTCATTGACAGCCACGATGTCCTGTGGCTCGCTGCGACGGGTTTTGGCGTGTGCCGGCAAGTGGGCGACCTGAAGTTCCGGAACTATAACACGGAGAATTCCGCGCTTGCGGACAATTCCGTCACGGCCTTCTGCGAGGACGGGCAGGGAAGACTCTGGATGGGTACCGTGGACGGACACCTGAATTATATCGACCTGTCCAGACCGGACGTCGTCCGCGTCCCGGAAGGTTCCAAGTCGGAAATCGCCCGGAACATCAACGTCATCCTCGGGATGGTGTACGATCCGGTCAATGACTACATCTGGCTGGTGGCGCGCAATGCGCTGTGCTATTATGACCTCCGACGCTCCGCTTTCTCGGAATTCACCCCCAGGATCCCCGGTTGTCTGGGCGCTTGCCGCGTGGACGACAAGCTGTGGGTGAGCAGCATCGACGGGCTACGCGTCATCGACCTGAAAACCCTGGAATTCCGGACAATAGCGGGATTTCCGATGAGCATGTCCCTGGTGCCTGACGGCGACAGCATCTGGGCCGGCACTTACGGCAGCGGCCTCTACCGGCTGGACAACTGCCAGGCCGAGGAGCCGGAAATCACCGTCTATTCCGAGGAGAACGGCCTTGCGGACAACCAGATCAACGGCCTCCTGCTGGACGGCATGTACCTCTGGATCACGACCGAGAACGGCCTTTCGCGGCTGGATACCCAGACGGGCGAGCTGACCAGTTTCGGCCGGAACGACGGGCTCAAGTCGATGTCTTTCTGTGAGAACAGCGTCGCCAAAGGCCGCGAAGGGACCCTCTACCTCGGCCAGAAGGAAGGCGGTTTCAGCATCCTGCGGTCCAGCTATGCTTCGAACGAATCGGACAATCTGCCGAAAGTCGTGATTTCGGGGTACTATTCGAAGGACGCGTTCCACAGCCTCGCGTTCTCCGATTTCATCGACAAGGACGAGCGGGACAACGACTTTACGCTGAAGTTCGCAGACCTCTCCTACGGCGCCCGCTCGGACATCTCCTATGAGACCCGGATCCTGCCGATGGACAAGAAATGGTCTCCGGTCTTCGGGAATGACAAGCACGTGAAGTTCGGCCACATCCCCGGCGGGAAGTACAAGGTCCAGGTCCGGGCCGTGGACAAGCACGGGAACGTCCTGTCCCAGGATGAAAGGTCGCTGAACGTCATCCCCGTCGTTTACAATCGCTGGTGGTTCCGCCTGCTGGCCTTGCTGCTCTTCGCGTGCGTCATTTATCTGTTTGTGCGCTGGTACACGCGCTCCATCAGCCGGAAAAAGGACCTCCTGCAGCAGGAAGTGGACCGGCAGACGAAGGAACTGAAGGAACAGAAGGAAGAGCTGGAGCGCAAGGCGGAGGCCCTCGCGGAGCAGAATGCGCTGCTGCAGAAGCAGAACGAGATGATCGCGAGCAACCACACCCTCCTGTCCAGCACCTCCACCAGCCGCGACGACGACTTCTCCGCGCGGCTCCTGGAAGCGATCCAGAAGCTCTACAAGGACCCCGAGCTGGACGTCTACCAGCTCGCCGACGCCCTGGGCATGACCCGCAGCCTCCTCAACGAGAAGATCCAGCAGGGGTTCGG
>JAEEGK010025905.1_pt1 | contig 11985 bp, 11 predicted proteins | sample 8958771 | NCBI WGS metagenome assembly JAEEGK01 (sample SAMN16246547, study PRJNA631951) | gut metagenome | biome: gut microbiome; feature: rumen; material: SC-attached | host: Bos | place: Iran: Karaj | collected 2018-10 | reverse complement strand
AATTCGTCGGATTTGAGGTTTTGGAGCTTGGCCCCACGTACAGTAAGGCCAAGGTGAAATGCTCGGAGAAAATCCAGAATCCCTACGGAAGTATCCACGGGGGAGCTTTGCTTGCCTTGGTTGACACCATGGCGGGAGCAACTGGCTGCATGAACGGCTACTATGTTACCACCGTTTCTGCAAATCTTAATTTCCTTTTGCCTGCGGTCAATACCGAATACATCTACTGCGAGTGCATGAAGCTCAAGACCGGCAAGCACATTCTGGTTTTCGATATCAGAATAACCGACGATGAAGGAAATCTTCTCGACAGCGGAGAGTTTTCGTTTTTTGCCAGCAAGACTCCGCTTCTTGATAATACCATGAGGTACTAGGTGGGAGGGTAAAATGGCTATACTCGGATTTTATGTGTTATCAATCATTTGTTTTCTGGGAGTTGTCTTTCAGGCTATATTCATTGCGGTGGAGCACAAAGAAAAATATGTTCCGGCAGTGATTTTCAAGGGTCTGGCATCCTGTTGCTTCGTGATTATGGGATTTCTTGGGTATAAAAACGCCCAGAATGGAGACTTTGCCAGACTGGTACTCCTTGGCCTGATTTTCGGAGCGTTGGGAGATATACTTCTGAATCTGAGATTTGTATTCGCTAAGAAGGGGCAGCTGATTTTTCTAATAGGAATAGCAGCATTCCTGACAGGACATATCCTTTATCTTGCAGCGCTGATTCCCCTGTCATCGAGCCTGCTTGTTTCGGTTATCGCAGGCGTGGTGCTGGCAGCGATTCTCCTTGCCATCATCTTCAAGAAGTTTGAGGTTAAGATTGCTTTCAAAATCTTCGGTATCTTCTATATCGGTGCCATTGCCATAATGACGGTGGTTGCCATCGGAAACCTCATCGCCCTTCAGGATACCAACAGAATCCTCTATGCGGTGGGCGCAGTGGCATTCCTGATTTCAGACGTGGTGCTGATTTTCAATACCTTCGGATCCGAAACCAAGTTTTCCATGAGAATTACAAACCTGGCGTTCTACTATGTGGGCCAGCTGCTGATTGCATTTTCTTTATTTTTCATATAGAGCAAAATAATGTGCAGTTTGGGGCCTGTCCCCAAATTGCACCGTGCAGAATGGGGACAGGCCCAAATTGCACCGTGCAGAATGGGGACAGACCCAAATTGCACATAATGAGGAGAAATGTCATGTTTTACGTACCGGATGGCACTGAGCGTGCCGGATTTTATGAATGTGAAGATTGCGGAACCCGCTTTCTGGATATAAGAATTGCCCCGAGGATTACCTGCCCATATTGCGGGGAGGAGCCTGATATGGAGATCGGGCCTGACGATGAGATGCCTGCTGTATCAGAGGCGGCCAAACTTATCCAGATGGTTGAAGGAGAAGATGTGGAAAAATACGATGTTCTTCTAAGTCTTGCCATCACCGGCGGAGACTACGAGTGGATATAGGGGGAAAGGCACTATGAAGAGGAAATTCTTAAAGTTTACCGGATTATTTATCACCTTTATTATGGTCATGTGGTTCGCAGGATGCGGCAATAAAACCGCCGAGACCGCGGAAAATAAACCTGAGGAGGGCCAAACCGCGGAAATCTCCGCCGGGACTGAGACCGAGACGCCCACAGAGGAACCGGCAAAAGAGCCCGAACACATTGAAACCTACGCCCTTACCCAGGGCTATAACGGAGACCTCATATACATCATTGACTCCGAGGGCAACAAGCTAAAAACCATCGACAGGGCGGATATAGCAAAGAATGTTCCGGATAATGAGAAGGAGCAGTATCGTTTTGCCTCAGAGGAAACCTACATGAGATGCACTCTGGCTTCCGAAGGCGACGGATTTCTTTTCTTCAGCGACACCGTTCCCAGTGAAGATAGCGACCAGTATCAGCATTCTTTTTTTGCGGTAAAAGAAGATGACTTAAAAATCTACCCTATCGCAAAACTTCCCAATGAGCACTATGTCATTTCAGCCGATTACTATGAAGGTGCTCTCTATATTGACTTCAGTTTTGGCTACGATGAAAACAATGAATATCTAGGAGTAGGCGAGAAGAAGTTTGTGTATGATGAGAACGCCGACGTTTTTGCCGAAAAGGATTCAGAATATACCGGAGTCTTCGAATCCGCAAAGGTTATGGGCGTCAGATTAAACGGAACCGCCAGATTTATGGGATACAGCCAGGACTCCTTCACCCGCACCATGCATGAGTGCGGCTTCATTCTCGGAAGCACCGATAACGGCTATGCAATGGTGGATGAGCGGGGAGCGGTTACGCCCTTGGTGAATTTCGAGGACGGCTACATCAATATGTACAGCAAGGGGCATATGTTTTTCATAGATTCCAGTTACGACACAGGAGTGGCCGACGCTTTTATCTATGATGTGGACGGCAAGGCCCTGAACCAGATTTCCGATGACTGGAGCCTGATTCAGTCCATCGGCCGAAACGGAAACGATTATTATTACTACACTCAGGATGAGGAAAGTTACGGAATAAAGATAAACCACGTGTTTAAGTACAACGCGGAGTCGGGGCTCACCACGGCCCTTTACGAGGCAAAGAGCATCCCGGGGGTCAGCATTCAGCCGGGCGTTGAGGACTTCCAGCTTTGCGGCGATAAGATGTACGCCATTTGCTACGACGACGGCGCCACCAAGTGGATGCGAATCGACAGCAGCAACGGCCAGGCGACCTACACCGATATCGACTGCCCCGTTTCCACCGTCGATATCTTTAATTATGGTAAAATCAGCTCAACCTCCATAGTGGACACCTGCCCCAATTGCGGCACCCCTTTGGTAAAAATATATGCGGAGCGCTTTGAACTTGACAGCAAGTACTCAAAGAACGCAGACAAGATAAACGAGACCCTTAAGGATGTTCAGGACAGGGAGCTTTCTTATAGCACCGACGGCGATGACTACTATGGATCCGATTGTACGGAACATCAGGAGCATCTCACCTGGTACACCATTACCGACGACTACACCGTTTCAGCCGTAAGAATCATCAATGATAAGTATCTTGCAGTGGACATGGGCGGTTACTGGTATGGCGGCGGCGCTCACGGCATGCCCATGCGTGATCAGCACCTGTTTGACCTTGAAACCGGTGAGGAAAAAACTCTCGAGGATTTCTACACCATGACTAACGAGGACTTTAAAGCCCTTGTGGCATACAAGACCAAAGAGGACTTCCTCAAATATGAAAACGGCGAATCGCCTTATTTTGCAGCTGATGCAGATACTGTATTCAATGACGCATATGAATATGCAGAGCTTGACAGAGGTACCGTAGATTTCGCCGAGGATGGCATATATTATTACTATCCTCCTTACGAAATGGGCCCTTATGCCGCAGGATATATCGATGTTTTCATTTCGTATGAGGAGCTGCTGGGAAGGGAAGATTTGTAAGGGAAGCGAGGGGGCCCGGATTCTTGCGGGGGCTGCTTGATTTTTTGTGGGATTCTTGCGAGATTTTGGGAATTTTATGCTTCGGCGGCCGCGAAATACTACTTAAATGCTGAAACGGCGGATTTGTTAGTACGGTTTTTGCTGATGGGTACTACTGAAATTTCAGAAATGCTGAATTCATTAGTACAACCTCGACGGCGGGTACTACTGAAATATCGGAAACGGCAGATTCATTAGTACAGTTTCGCCGTGCTGGACTACTGAAATGTAGAAATGTTGAATTCATTAGTACAACCCTTACGGCGCGTACTACTGAAATTATAAGGATGTTGAATTCATTAGTATAATTTTCAACGTGCTGGACTACTGAAATATAGAATTATTGAATTCATTAGTACAACCTCGACGGCGCGTACTACTGAAATGCAGAAATGTAAGATTCTATAGTATGACTTCGCTGAAAACTGCAGGACGTAGTGATTAGCAAGAAATGTAAAACCCCAAAAGGACTTGGTGAGTTCCTATGTTTGGAAGAAAACAGGCAATAGCAATTCTGGGAATATCTGCTCTAATTATCTCGGGCTGCGGTGCGAGCTCTGAAAGTGCACTTATTTCCAATCCCGGTTCTAACGGCAGCTTGGGCGGACAGTATATCAGTGAGCAAAATAGAGAAGAGAATCTTGCTGTAAGCAATGAGCCTCAGGATGTAATTCCTGAGGCTTATTATAGTGACGATGAAAGAATTGCAAAGTTAGCCGCCGCAATGTATAACGGTACAGAGTTCGAGGGAAGCGAGACCGGAGGAAGCTTCAGGACACCATCCGCATCAAACTCCACGCCTTCGGGAACATCCTCCACTGCAGGAGGATCGACATCCACTCCATCTCCATCCCCTACTTCGGCCGGCACTGCCACACCCACCACGACAGGTACGGTTACACCAACACCGACTCCTTCAGGTACGGTTACACCAACACCGACTCCCAAGCCAACACCCTCAGGGAACTCTAAACCCAACACAGACATTGCCCCCATGGAAGTGATATTTTACGACATCGGACAGGGGGATTGTACTTTGGTAAAATGCGATGGTCACTCCTTACTTATTGACTGTGGTGAAACCAGCAAAGGTTCAGAGGTTCGACTGAAATTATTACAGAAGCAAAATGTTGAGAACCTGGATTTTTTGATGCTTACCCACCCTGATTCAGATCATATAGGCGGTGCAGCTTCTGTAATCGATAACGTGAAAATAGATGCCATCTGGATGAGTGACTTCGTTAAGACCAACGATGTTTACACCAGATTAATGGACACAATAAGGCGAAAGGATGTGTATTACTACACTCCGAAGGTGGGCAACGAGTATTATCTGGGAGATGCTGTAATCAAGGTGATTGCGCCCAATAATACATACGATAATCCCAATGATTCTTCCGTTGGAATCATAATAGAGCATGGTGAAAACCGCTTCCTCTTCGCAGGAGATGCGACCACCAACGCCGAAGCAGACATAATAAAAAATGGATTGGATATCTCTGCAGATGTCTACAAAGTCAATCATCATGGAAGCGCGTCATCTACTTCTCAGGCCTTCCTTGATGCGGTTAATCCTACATATGCTGTGATCAGCTGTGGAAAGAACAATGATTACGGTCATCCTACCAAGGAAGTACTTGATAAGCTTAAGGCAAAGAATGTAAGCGTTTTCAGGACTGATGAGCAGGGTACAGTTACAGTCACTTCCGATGGCAGTAACCTTACCTGGAGCACTGAGCCCTCCACCACCTGGGCAGCAGGAACAGGAACCGGAAAAACATATGGTGAGCAGGCTCATGCAGGGGCAACTGCAACGCCTACACCCATGCCTACACCTACGCCTTCTCCCACACCTACTTCTACGCCTTTTATAGTGAATGATGTGGGGGATACCGGCAATATGGACAGGTCATTGCCGAATACAAGCGGCTCGAGCACAGTAAAACGGGACTTGCCTGAACCAGAGCCAGGACCTGGAGCAGTATGGATACCCACCGATGGAGGAAAGAAATATCATAAAACGCCGGACTGCAGTGGAATGACGAATCCAATACAGGTTTCGGTACACACTGCGCAAGAATATGGTTTCACTGCCTGCAAGAAATGCTACGACTGATTGCTATTAAAAGGGAGGGTGGGAAATGCAACAAAAGACTATTACAAAAATCAAATCTTTCTTCGCATTTGCATTGATAATTGCTTTATTAGCAAGCTTTGCCGGATGTGATTCAAGTGAACTTAGAACTTCGGTAGTTCAAAAAAATACAAGCAACATTACCAGAGAAGTTGTTGAGACACCAACTCCAAAGCCAACAGCAGTTGAGACACCGACTCCGAAGCCTACAACCATAGAGACGCCCACCCCGGAGCCTACGCCCATAGAGACACCAACTCCGGAGCCAACACCCATAGAGACGCCCACTCCAGAACCGACAGCGGTAGAGACACCTACTCCGGAACCAACGGCTATTGAGACACCGACCCCGGAACCAACAATAGTAGAGGCGGCGCCAGTTCAGGAAGAATCCCCTGCTCAAGAATATGTTTTAAATAAAAATACAAAGAAATTTCATTATCCTAACTGCAAAAGCGTAGGGCAGATGAAGGAAAAGAACAAAGAGTATGTCACTGAGTCCAGAGATTCTATAATAAATCGGGGATATGTCCCATGTAAAAACTGCAATCCATAGACAACGTTTTCTCCAAGGAGGAATGAATATGGCAAAAAAGAAATTCAAGATTCCTGGGCTTTCATTTAGTTGGAAAAGAGCAACAGGACTTACAAAAGCAAAAAGAAAGGTCTCAAAAGCCACAGGTGTGCCCACCTCAAAGCAGGGAAGACGAAACAAAATAGCGAAGTGGCTGGGAATTAAATAGTTAGGGAGATAGTATGAGGTCCGTGAGAAAAAGAGTTTTTGAGATTATTGAGGTATCCAGAGATAACGACCGAGCAAGTATGGCTTATGATATTGCTATGCTCGTTTGTATAGTTGTGAGCCTGACTCCATTAGCATTCAAAAACCCACCTAAGTTTTTTAAAACTACAGATTATGTTACAACAGGGGTATTTATTGTTGATTATGTTTTGCGGCTTGTAACTGCTGATTATAAGTTAAACAAAAAGGGTGCTATATCATTTATCAAGTATCCCTTTACTCCATGGGCGATTGTGGACTTGCTTTCAATTCTGCCGGGACTGGATGTTCTTAGCAGTGGATTCAAACTGTTTAGGGTATTTAGAGTAATAAGGACATTTAGAATTTTTAGAGTCTTTAAAGCTTTTAGATATTCCAAAAACATTGAGAAGATTGCAAGGGTAATCAAAAACTCGAAAGATGCGCTGATTGCCGTATGTACCTTGGCTTTAGGATATATACTTATTTCTGCATTAATAATATTTAATGTAGAAGGCGATTCATTTTCTTCATTCTTTGATGCCATTTATTGGGCAACGGTTTCACTCACAACAGTAGGGTATGGTGATATTTACCCAGTTACAACTGCGGGAAGGATAATCACAATGATTTCCTCTATTTTTGGAATAGCCATTGTGGCTTTACCCGCAGGTATTATAACAGCAGGTTACATGGATGTAATAAATGAAGAAAAAAACAATAAAGAAGAATAGAAAAGTATGATATAATTACTTTACTTATTCTTCGTTATTTCATGCTAAGTACCGTGGCTATTGTAGTACGCAATGTTGCGGGAAAGGAGAAAGTCTATGAGGTGTTTTATGGACGTAGCAGTTAGAATCCATTGGGATGATGAAGCTGAAGTTTGGGTAGCTATAAATGATGAATTGGGTATAGCACTTGAATCTGAATCTTATGACGCTCTTGTAGAAAGACTGAAAATGGCCATTCCTGAAATGGCTGAACTTAATGGATTGTCGAACATTAAGTCAATAATTATTACAACCGATACTAGACAGATGACATACGCATAATGGCGGAATATGAGAAAATTGTACGTAAGATTTTGTCTGAAAACGGCTGCTTCTTCGTCAGACATGGTAAAGGAGACCATGATATATGGAGAAGTCCCATCACTAACAGAAACATAGTTGTTGATGGAAAAATCAAATCACGAGATACAGCAAATGCTATCATGAAGCAAAGCGGTATCAAACACAGATTCTAAAAAAGAAACGGCGGGGGTGGCAATCAAACCTGCCGTTTTGACATCAGTAAAATACTATATAAGCTGATAAACTATGATGCGGAGGGATTAATCAGATGAGGAAATACCTGGTAATCGGAGCAGGCGGAACAGGTGGCCCCACGGGAGCATATCTGGCGAAGGCCGGCAAGGACGTGACTTTCATCGTGCGAGGCGAGAATTTAAAGGCCATGAGGGAAAAAGGCTTAAAGGTTCTCCGCCCCGAGGACGAATTTACAGTAACGAATTTTAAGGCCTGCGAGTTTAAGGACTACAACGACGCGCCGGACGTGATTTTTGTATGCGTAAAGGCCTATTCCTTGGACGCGATTCTTCCGGACATTAAGAGGGTTGCGGGCCCGAATACAATTATCATCCCCATTCTTAATGGCTTTGGTATCGGGGAAAAGATTCAAAAGAGTATCCCAGGTTCCCTGGTTACCGACGGCTGCACCTACGTGGCAGCAGAGCTTAAGGAGCCCGGCGTTATCCAGATGAACGGCGGCATCTTCAGGGTTATCTTTGGAGTGAGAGATAAGGCCGACTACCGCGATGAACTCAAGGAAATCGAGAAGGAGCTTAACGAAGCCGATATCATCGGAATTTACTCCGAGAACATAGTTCGAGATGTCTTGGTAAAATTCTCGTATGTCTCTCCTGCGGGTGCCTGCGGCTTGTACCTTAACGTCGCTGCAGGTGATATGCAAAAGCCCGGAGAATCAAGAGACCTTTTTGCGGGACTGATAGCTGAAGTAAGTGAAATCGGAAATGCCATGGGAATCGAGTTTGAAGAGGATCTTGTAGAGAGAAATTTAAAGATTATGGACAGTCTTATTCCCACTGCCACAACTTCTATGCAGCGTGACGTTATGGCGGGCAAGAAATCCGAGATGGACAGCCTTGTTTACGAGGTTGTAAGACTTGCGGATAAATATGGGGTTGAAGCACCCTTATACAGAAAGGTCGCTGCGGCGTTATAGAATTTAAAATGCGAAACTTAAAAGTAACAAACAATCACATTAAGGGAATCCTGTGCATCCTTGCGGCTGCACTTGGATTCTCTTTTATGACTTTTTTTGTAAGGATTTCGGGAGATCTGCCCACCATGCAGAAGGCGTTTTTCAGGAATGCCGTGGCAGCAGTGGTGGCATCGGTTGCTCTTCTCAGATCCCCCGAAAAGTTCAAAATAAAGAAAACCAGTTATGGAGACATAGCCTTCCGGTGCATCTTTGGCACCAGCGGCTTAATCTGTAACTTCTACGCAATAGACAGGCTGGGAATAGCAGATGCGAACATGCTTAATAAGCTGTCCCCTTTCTTTGCGATTCTGCTTTCAATTCCTTTGCTTAAGGAAGTGCCAAAGGTAAGGGATATTGCGGCAACGATTATTGCCTTTATAGGAGCACTTTTCATTATCCGCCCCGGCGGAGACATGTCGGTGATGCCTGCACTCATTGGCCTTTACGGAGGCTTTGGAGCAGGAACGGCCTACGTGTTTGTAAGACGTCTTGGGGGCAAGGGAGAGAGAACACCCATAATCGTTTTTTGCTTCTCTATGTTTTCCTGTTTGGTCACCGCACCTTTTCTGATTTTTAACTTTGTACCCATGACAGGCTGGCAGTGGTTCTGCCTTGTAATGGCAGGTGTTTCCGCATCCCTTGGTCAGTTCTCAATTACTACGGCATATAAATTTGCCCCTGCCAAGGAGATTTCCGTTTTCGATTACACTCAGGTTATTTTTGCTGCCATCCTTGGCATGATTTTCCTAAGTGAGACACCGTCGTATCTAAGTGTTATCGGATATGTAATCATCATCGGAACCGCCGTTATAAGGTGGTATTTGACCTTAAAGAGGGAGAAAGAGCAACAATGAGAGAGGCTAACCTGCCATAAACCCCCATTTTGCAACTGAGAGTAGAGAAAATGGGGCTTTCATGGGGGCGTAAATTGTGTTTTTTGTTGATATACTATATATAATATGATGAATAGTATGCCCAAAAAACAAGATTTGCGTCTTTATAAGGGGGCACGGAAGCCCATTAAGAGAGCAATTTCACTGGTAATGTCGGTATTGCTGGTTTTTGGCTGCATAGATTTCAATACTATTAAAGTAAATGCGGAGGAACCCTCCTACGAGATCACCGGAAACGGAGTAAGTTTGAGTGGGGGTAACGCAACCTTCACCTACGGAACTCAGGTATCCATAAGCCTTTCGGGCATGGCAGACGGTGAGTCCGCATCATTCGTTATCAGAAATCTTTCCACAGGCGATGAAGACCCATACGAATCAGGCACTGCATACGGGGTAGGCGGATATAAGATCGGCTACACCGTTGAGGACAGCGATGGCGCAGTAGTGTACAGCTGTAATGCCGGAAGTTCGGATTTTGGATTCACAATAGAAAAAGCAAATGCACCGGCACCAACCGGGTTAGGCTGGACAGAGGGAACCACCGCTGTTTGGTCGGGACCCGACGGGCTTAGTGCAGTTTATGATGTATATCTTTACAAGGACGGGGCTACGGTCCTTACGAAAAATGGTGTAGGCGGCACCTCAGTGGACCTTTCAGAGGGAATTACTGCAGAGGGATGGTACACGTTCGCCGTAAAAGCCATTCCCACAGAATCATCAGCAGATTTATACAACGAATCAGATATAAGCGAAGGCTGTGCATCTTCAGTGTGTGCAGTTGGTGTAGAGCTGTCCGCAGGAACAGGAATTTCCGCTGTTTCTCCGGGCAGTTTTTTGCTTATTCCGGGTAAATCAGGGATGAATTCCCAGAGCATTTCGGCAACACCAAACACCGCAGCACACTGGGATTTCAGGGCTTGGAGCGGTGTTCCTTCGGGCATGTCTTTGGGTGCTTCAGAGACCAGCGCAAGCAACACTCTCGTGGCAGATCCTTCCTACAGCGGTGAGACCCATGTGGTAATCACGGCAAACGGAAATGAGAGCGTTCCCCCCGTAATTTCAAGCTTTGAGGGCAGTGGCGGAAGCCTTACAGCCACAGTATCCGACAACGAATCCGGTTTGGCGGCTTACATGTTTACAACCGAATCAGACCCGGCAGTTGTCAGCGCTTCGGGAAGCGGATGGAACGGTTTTTCCGGCACAAGCCAGACCGTAAGTCATTCACTTTCAGCAGGCGGCACCTGGTATTTCTACGCAAAAGATAACTGCGGAAACGTTGCAAAATCAGGCTCATCCGTGACAGTCAACAAGATTAACTTTGCAAACTACTTTGTGAACAACAGTAAGATTTCCGACGGTTACGGATACTTTACCGGCGGCGAAGCCTTCACACTTCCCGCTTCTTCAGAGCTCAGACGTGACGGATATAACTTCGAGGGCTGGTAAGACAATGAAAGCTTCACCGGAAGCCCTTATACAACCATAACCTCCCATGAGGGACTGGCTGACAGCGCCACATTCTATGCAAAATGGAGCCAGAAGGATCTTGGCTGGGACAATTATCCTTCAGGTTATACCGCAACTTATGACGGAACAAGCCACAGTCTTACAGCCTTAACCACCTTTGGTGAGGAGATTGTAACCTACACATGGTTTAAGCAAAATGCCGGCGGAGATTTTGAAGCAATCACCGGTTTAACCTCAAATGCACTTTCGGTTCGAAATGTTGCCGATTCAGGAACATACAAGGTTACCGCTCACTGTGCGGTTATAGATGACGACGGAAGCGTAATTTCAAGAGACCTTGAGGGTTCTGCTTTTACCGTCACCATTTCCAAGGCAAATCTTGAGGCAAGAGCCGATGATGTCACAATAGAGTATTACGACGAGGCACCTGCCACATACACCTTTAAGTACTACGGACTTTTGGGAGATGACGGAAACTACTCAGGTGATACCAATCCCGCAGCAAGCGCAGCCATCACATCTGCAGGTATTTTCACATCATCCTACACTCAGGGAAATGATGCGGGAACATACAGCATTTCAAGAGATACAGGTTCGGGTCTGTTCTTAAGCGATAACTATAACATCGCAACAAACGCAGGAACATTGACGGTTTCACCAAAGGCAGTAACCGAAGGCTCATGCGTTACCGCTTCTTTGGAAAATACAACTTTTATCTACACCGGAAGCGATATAAGACCTGTTCCCACAATCAACGATTCAAGAATAGACCAGAGCTTTTCCGAAGCAGATTACGATCTTATGTATTTCAGCAACAGGAATACGGGACTTGAATCCGATGAATACGGTCCCAGAGTTACGATTTACTTTAAGCATAACTATTCGGGAAGCATCACATTGCATTTTGAAATAACTCAGGATGCCTATGTTCCCGTGGGTCAGATAGAAAACTATACTCAGGGCAG
>JAEEGK010025903.1_pt1 | contig 11986 bp, 11 predicted proteins | sample 8958771 | NCBI WGS metagenome assembly JAEEGK01 (sample SAMN16246547, study PRJNA631951) | gut metagenome | biome: gut microbiome; feature: rumen; material: SC-attached | host: Bos | place: Iran: Karaj | collected 2018-10 | reverse complement strand
ACTTGTTTGCGGGCGGCATCATCACGCAGGTCGATATGGATTTCGGAGCAGGGGCCACAGGGACCTGTCTCACCCATCTCCCAGAAGTTGTCCTTTTTGTTGCCGTAGATGATGCGGTCTTCGGTGACATGCTCTTTCCAGTAATCGTAGGCTTCCATGTCAGGGGCTTGACCGTCTTTCTCGTCGCCTCCAAAAACAGTGACATAGAGCCTGTCCTTGTCGATTTTCACCACTTCGGTGAGATATTCCCAAGCGTAGGCAATGGCTTCTTTTTTGAAGTAGTCGCCGAAGGACCAGTTGCCCAGCATCTCAAACATGGTGTGGTGATAGGTGTCGTGGCCGACTTCCTCCAAGTCGTTGTGCTTACCAGAAACGCGCAAGCATTTTTGTGTGTCGGCGGCGCGTTTCCATTTCGAGGGTTGGTTGCCCAAGAAGATGTCCTTAAACTGGTTCATGCCGGCGTTGGTGAACATCAGTGTCGGGTCGTTCTTGATGACGATGGGTGCCGATGGCACAATGGCGTGTTCCTTGGAACGGAAGAAATCCAAAAAACTATTTCTGATTTCGTATGCGTTCATATCCAATTAGTTATGTGTATTATCTTTAAAAACTACTATAAAAAACGGTGCAAATTTACGCTAAAAATGTAATTTTGCGCAATAGAAATTTATTGTAGGCGTTATTAAAGCTAATTTTGGTCGGAAAATGGCGAAACAAGAGCATTACATATTCAACCAACTTACCCAAAATTTTGAGGTGCTTGAGACTTCCAAATCAAGGAAGTTTCTGCGAAATACCTTGATGTTTCTTGCTTTTTTGGGCATTGCTTTCCTGTTTGCCATCCTGTTGTTTACGTTTTTCCGTTCGCCAAAGGAGAAGATGCAGGCTCGTGAGTTGGAATACATGAAGCTGCAATATGAGATTCTCAACGATCGCTTGGACAATATGGAAACCTTGCTTAGCGATATGGAACAGCGCGACAATGACCTCTATCGTGTCATGTTTGAGGCCGACCCCATCCCGAGTGTCACGCGACGGTCGGGTTTCTCCAACCCTGAACGTTACGAACACCTGTATGGCTACATCAACTCGAACCAAGTGATTGCTGCGTCGCGCAAGCTCGACATCATCTCCAGCCAACTCTATCACCAGTCGGTTTCGTATGACACCTTGTTTAATATGGCCCGTAACAAATCGGACATGTTGGCTCACATTCCTGGCATTTTTCCCTTGAAAATGACAGAAATCAAGTATATCTCTTCGTATTTCGGCTATCGTCCCGATCCCATCTATAAGATTGAGAAATTCCACAGTGGCATTGACTTCTCGGCGCAGATGGGTACTGAAGCCTATGCCACGGGCGACGGTGTCGTTTTCGACGTTGAGAAAGGACATTGGGGCTATGGCAACATGGTCATTATCGACCATGGCTACGGATACAAGACCCGCTATGCACACCTGCAGAAAGCAGCGGTGCGCAAGGGACAACAGGTAAAACGCGGACAACTGATTGGCTTCATTGGCAACACAGGCAAGACCACGGGCGTGCACTTGCATTACGAGGTGTTGAAGAACGATGTGCATATCAACCCTATCAACTTCTTTTACAACGATTTAACACCTGACGAGTACGAGCAAATCCTTGAACAATCGACTTTGCCCACCCAAACAATGGACTGATATTAGTTAGGAGCGGATGATCATGAGTTGGACGCGCTTGAATCTTGAAATTTGAAATATGGAAACTGCTGGGAAATACTATTATTCGATAGGTGAAGTGGCTGACATATTTAACGTCAACACTTCCACCATCCGTTATTGGGAGAAGGAATTTGATGTGTTGCGCCCTCGGAAAAACAAGAAGGGTAACCGCCTCTTTACCGAGCGTGACGTGCGTTATGTCCATGTCATTTATCAGCTACTTAAGGTGAAAGGCTACACTTTGGCCGGTGCCAAGCAAACCCTCAAGGAACGCTTCAGCGACTATGAGGAACGCATTATACTGCTTGAAACTTTGGACAAGACCCGCAATTTTCTTTTGGACTTGGACAAGTCGTTGGCTGACAGGCAAAAATAGGGACGGAGAGAAAGGTAAGTAATTGATTTTTTTTCAAAAGGCCAATTATTCAATACATTTTTTGTATGTTTGCCGTGTTAAATGAAGTATATGGTTAGCCCCCGCTATAGACGCAGACGTAAACTAAAGAAAAAGGATGCGACGAGTGTTGTATTCGTTGTTATTCTTGTTATCGTTTTAGCTATAGTGGCCTTTTTCTATTGGGAAAGCCGCTTCCATGTTGAAGAAGCCTAATCCTACGAAATTGTCGGATTGGGCGATTCTGATGATGATGCTATCGGTCCGCAATACTCGGAGGAGAAGAAAGCCTTTATTGAGATGCTCAACCAATTGATGCGTGTCCGACTCGATATGGACACCATTGAGTGATTCGGGTTTTGATAGGAAAGTTCGGTCTAATTATTCCTCAAATAAATTCCTCGCTTTCAAGTAAGTACGCCATTTTTCTAATACTTGCTTCATATCATCGGGCAGTTCCGAGGTGAACATCATCTCTTTGCCTGTGGTAGGATGCACGAAGCCCAACTCCTTGGCATGAAGAGCGTGGCGTGGCATGATTTTGAAGCAATTGTCAATGAATTGCTTGTATTTTGAGAATGTGGTACCTTTCAGGATGACATCGCCACCATACAAGCTGTCATTGAACAAGGGATGTCCGATAAATTGCGAGTGGGCACGAATCTGGTGGGTGCGGCCCGTTTCCAAACGGTATTCGTTAAGGGTCACATAACCAAAGCGTTCCAGCACCTTCCAATGGGTGATGGCTTCCTTGCCTTGTTCACCGAATGGATAGACGGTCATACGGCGGCGGTTGCTTTGGCTGCGCCCTATGTTGCCCACTATGGTGCCCTCGTCTTCCTCGAAATCGCCCCAAACCAAGGCGTTGTAACGACGATGTATGGTATGGTTGAAGAACTGTTTGGCGAGGATGGCTTGCGCGGTCTCATTCTTGGTAACGACCATGAGGCCGGTGGTGTCCTTGTCGATGCGGTGTACGAGGTAACCTATACGGTTCTCCACGTTTTGGTGCGTTTGTTCGAAATGATAAGCCAAGCCGTGCAGCAAAGTACCTGTGAAGTTGCCGTGAGCGGGATGCACCACCAACCCAGCCTGCTTGTTGATGACGATGACATCGTCGTCTTCATAAACGATATTCAGCGGAATGGGTTCGGGCTTGATGTCGGTTTCGCGGGGCGGATAGCTGAATACGATGGAAATCATGTCATTGGGCTTCACCTTGTAATTTGACTTCACCACCTTGCCATTTATCAAAATGTTGCCCGCCTTTGCCGCGTTCTGGATGCGGTTGCGCGAGATACTATGGATCCGGGTGCTTAAGAATGTGTCGATGCGCACGGAGTCTTGTCCGCCATCAACGGTGATGCGCATGTGCTCAAACAACGCTCCGTTTTCGCCTTCTTCGGACAGTTCCATATCATCGGAACCAATTGTAGCATCTTGATTATCAACAATGTCCTCGTCAAGTTCCAAGAGTTCATCGTCAGTGTCGATGAGTTCGTCGTTGGTTTCAATGAATTCGTTGTCGTTCATTTGCGAATGATGATTTTTTGGGTGAAGACTTGTCCTTGAGCCGTGGTCAGGCTGACGAGATATAGTCCATCGTTGAGGTGACCGATAGGGATTTCTTCGGTGAATGTACTTTGCCAAACACGCCGTCCTGTGAGGTCGAAGATGCTGGTTTGGACGATTTCAACACTTCCCGAAATGCTGACGTTCAGCACATTGCTTGCAGGGTTGGGATACAGACGGATGTTTGGACTGTCAATGGTATGATTTTCTACACTGTTCAAAACCAGGCCATCGACCACGGGTCGGATCATCACTGCGCCATGCATTTCGGTAGGTTGCCATGAGCCATTGGTGTTGTAGAAGGTGTTCGCGCTGTTGTCGGTCGAACCGTCGAAGCCGATGTTGATGAGGCCGTTGTTCTGTTGTACGATGCCGACAAAGAAACTTCCCGCCAAAGCTTTGAGGCTGTCGAAGGGGTAGTAGTGGAACTTGTAGATTTCTTCCTCCCATTGCGGACGTTGGTTCCCCAGACGGTTGATTTCTTGTCCGGGCCGACCATTCTCATCGCGCCAAACTACGATGTCGAAATACTTGTTGTTGGCATCGTTAAGTGTATGGTTGAAAAGCAATTGTGTTCCTGCAATGGTATCGAATTTGGCCAATTCGAAACGTACAGCAAATGCGCCGCCTGCGATACTCAAACCGTAGCCCATCTCTGGGATGCCGTCATCGTAGGCGTAATAATTGTAAAACTCTTGGCGATACACCATTGAGTCGATGAGCGGAGGGACACAGGTCGAGTCGTACACATAATGTCTGATTTCGTATGAGGTCGAGTCACGGCTGTAGTCCATGTTGAAAAGCTGTCCAACGTAGGGGCAGGCCGGCGATTGGTCAAATTCAGGACAACTCATGTAGTTGATTCCGTCGTATGGATTGAGCGTTTCTGGGCTGATATCCCATCTATAGTGCTGGCTTCCATTGACTTGATCTACGGTGTAGTAATAATTGACCGTATGCTGTGTGTTGTCGAGGTTGACGATGTCAAGTTCCAGATTCTCGCGCAGAGTGGGATTGGCCTTATATTGCTTGTAAGGCATGGTCCGATAGCGGTTGAGGAAGGTCGGCGTTTGTCCCGAGAAGGTCAGCATGGGGTAGGAGGTGTCGGCCATGGTGCGCCCGATATTGAGGTACACGAAGTCGATGTTCCACTCGTCCTCGTTGCTACGGTTGCTAGGGTTACTTGAGTTCTCGATGCTGGCGTAGTTGTAGAAACGGAAATAGAAATGGTCGGTGAAGTAGCACAAGTTGCGGATGGGAATCATCACCTGACGGAAATACCGACCGCCGTTTTCCTCCATAAAAGCCTGTAATGTCTGTCCTGGGACGCTCCACACGTGGTACCAAATAGTGTCGGCCACAGTGGTGAACACCGAGTCGCAGGGGATGGCGATTTGGCCTTGCGTGATGGGAGTCAGCGTATCGGTAATCAAAGTGTACATCGCGGGATTGCAGCCGCCGAAAGCCCAAACCGTATCGCCAGGAAACAGCGTGTCGACTTGCATTTCAGCAAAGATATCTGCAACACTAAAATTTTGATAGTCAAGATGAAGGAATTCTTCGCGCTCGGTAGCAGTGCCGAATTGAAGCACCAATGAATCGTGTACTTCGGGCGGCATGCCGTTGCCTTGGGGTTGGTAATAGAAACTGAAATACACCGAGTCAGCAGGCGTAAGGGCGCGAGGCTCTGGTGTCATGATGGAGTCCAAGCGGATGCGAGCCGAGGTTAGGTACTCGGCAATGAAAGCGTTGCTGATGGCGTAGTCATAAACGCGCCCGTACTCGTCAAGTACGTCCAAGGTGACGGCGTTGCGGTTAGGCGGACAAAGCGGGAAGCCGTCGTTGACCAAGGCTCTATAGTCGGTCCATTTGGTCGAGTCAGGATAAACACGGCTGTGACTGAAGTCGTCGAAGAAAGGCAGAAAAATGCCTTCCGTGTTGGTGTATTTGACGGGGTGCCGCTCACCGTGATAAAAACCGGTCAGTACTTCTTGGGCAATAGCAAAGTGACCGAGACCGAGTGCCAAAGTCAGCAAAAGTATTTTAGAATTCGTCTTCATAGTCAATGTCGGTAGTTTCGATGGTTTCTGTAATCGTGTCAACATCAAGTTCGATTTCAATGGGTTTTGGGACATTCGCCAACGAGTCTTCGTGCAACAACTCGCGCATCTCCTTTGTGAAGTCGAGAGTGCGGCTCGAGTGGTAGGTGAGGTCGACCGATGTCCCCAGATTGACCGAGTTGGAACTGGGGCCAGGGTTCATGCGGCGTATGCAGAGGTATTGCAGGCTGTCGTTGTCTTCAAAGCTCTCCCTGCCGAGGTTGAGGCCCGCGAGGTTGAGCAGTCGTTTGGCTTCTACAGCGGGCTTGCCGATGAGGTTGGGCACCTTCACGCGGTCTTTGTCGCGCCCAATACCCACGCGCAGTACGATTTTGCTCCCTTTCACGAGTTCAGTACCTTCGGCGATAGGCTGGCCGTTGTAGTATTGGTCGAGGATGGCGTTTTTGTAAGGACTTTCGCGATAGTCAAGGCGTTCCACATCCAGCCCTGCCGACTCCAACGAACCGATAGCCTGACGTAGCGAGAGGTTCCGCAGGTTTGGCATCACCGTTTTTTCGGGCGTTTCAGCCACGATGATGATGTAGACATTGCGCCCTTTCTTGATTTTCGAGTTGGGCAAAGGATCCTGTTGGTAGATGCTGCCAGGCTGCTGGCCTTTGGGATAAACGCTGTCGATGAGGAAGAAATGGAAGTCGTGGGCATATTGCCGCGCCACTTCGTGATAGTCCATCCCGATGAAATCAGGCATGGTGTAAACTTTGTCATGTCGAGTGTATTTATCTAACAACCTGAAGGTTAGCCATAGTAAACTAATGCATAGCAGCAGTATGATGAGCAGGTTGACATAAAATTTCTTGTCCTTGAGAAATTGTAGGCGTCCCATAATTTTGTATTTTAGCCGTGTTTTTACAACTCCATCGGGAGTGTTTTTATTGTTTGAAAATCAACCGACAAAAGTACAAAAAATATGAAAAACGTGGCAATAATTTGTGGCGGAGATTCAGGAGAGTTCGAAATTTCCGTCAAAAGTGCTCAAGTGGTGAAACAGAACCTGAATCCGGAACTGTATAATTCAAAGATTATTGTTGTATCGAAAAAAGGGTGGTATGGACTCTTGAAAGATGGTACACGGGTGGATGTTGACAAGAATGATTTTTCCATTTCCGTTGGCGGACACAGGACGAAATTCGACGTGGCTTTCAATGCCGTTCATGGTGAGCCTGGCGAGAACGGGCCGCTGTCGGGTTATCTCGAGTTGCTGGGCATCCCTTGCACCTCTTCTCCTTTGACGACTTGCGCCCTCACGTTCCATAAGGACTTCTGCAAGCGCATAGTGGCTTCTTACGGGGTCAATGTGGCCCCTTCGATGCTGATTAACGAGGGCGAAAAATACAATGCCGACGAGATCATCAAGGAACTCGGATTACCTTTGTTCGTTAAGCCGACCTGCAATGGCTCCAGCGTGGGCGTGACCAAGGTAAAGACAGCAGAAGAGCTTGCTCCAGCTATTTATACCGCACGGGCGGCTGGTCGTCAGATTATGTGCGAGAGGTTTGTCGACGGACGCGAGTTCGGTTGCGGCGCCATGGAATACAAAGGTAAAATGATGGTCTTCCCGCTCACGGAGATTTGCAGTAAGAACGAGTTTTTCGACTACGAAGCCAAATACACTGCCGGAAAATGCGACGAGATAACGCCCGCCCAAGTCGATGAGGCTACTGAAATCGAAATCAAGGCGACCACGGCAATGCTGTACGAGAAGTTGGAGTGCAAGGGCTTTGTCCGTATGGATTATATCGTTAGCGAAGAAGGCGTGTTTTTCATCGAGGCCAACATCGTCCCCGGCATGTCGGAAGCCAGCATCATCCCTGCCCAAGCCCGTTGCTTCGGCCTGACGCTTGGAAAGCTGTTTGAGATGGCTATTGAGGAGGCGTTGAGTCACCAAACTTGTTGATATATCCTTCCTTGCCATGTATCCCGCTTCGCCATCCGTTTTTCGATGCGGTTCAACACTTCGTCATAGCGTAGTTTCATCCAAGGCTCGCTAACGAGATAACGCGGTGGTACCTCACCTGCAAAACGTTCAATGACGATGTCAGGGTTGAGACGTTCGGCAAAGTCAATGACGAAATCGATGTATTCCTCCAAATCGAAGAGATGGAAGGCTTCAGGATGGGCTTGGTATTCTTCGGCCATTTTCGTGCCTTTGAAGATTTGCAGCTGGTGGAACTTGACCGTGGTCAAGGGCAATTGAGATATGATGTCGGCGGCATCGAGCATCATGGTTTTGCTTTCACCGGGCAGGCCGAAGATGAAATGTGCCCCGCAGGGGATTTCGTAGTCGGCGGTCATGCGGATGGCACGCTCTGCAGTGGCGAAATCGTGGCCTCGGTTGACGCGTTTGAGGGTCTCGTCGTAAACGCTCTCTACGCCGTATTCCAGCATTACATAATGCGTTTTCTGAATTTCATTGAGATGCAGTAAGATGGTCTCGTCAATCAAGTCGGGTCGCGTGCCGATGACTAAACCAACAATCTGTGGATTGGAAGGCATGTCATACCGAGCTTGTCCGTCTATAGATACGCTCTCTCCTGCTGTCGTTCGGTATGACATGGACGGACAGGTGAGTGTATCTATGCCTTCCAAAGCCTGTGCATAGATGCTTTTCAACTCTTCAAGCGGCTTATAAGTATTTGAAAACGGTTGAAAATAAGCAAGATACTTGTTGGCTCGACGGTAACGCCGTTGGTGAAACTCAATGCCTTCCTCAATCTGCTGTTTGATAGATTTCTCGGGCCGACAATACGACGGGTTGAAAGCCTCGTTGCTGCAAAAAGTACAGCCTCCTGTGCTGATTTTTCCATCCCTGTTGGGACAGCTGAAACCAGCATCGATGCTGATTTTCTGTACTCTGCCACCAAATTGCCTTGCAAAATAGCGACTGTAACTGTTGAATCGGCGGTCATCGCCCCAAGGGAAAGTCATGGCTTGGAATAATGGGGGTTGTTCAAGAAATGCTCGTCCGTCAAGGTGTTCAAAAACGCCTTCAATTGCGCTTTTTCCAAGTCGGTGAGCTGCACACCGCCGTCCATCACATGGTGCATCAGTGGGTTGATGTTCTCGGAGTCTTTCACGCCCTCGCTGTAGAAGTCGATGACTTCGTCCAAGGTGGTGAAACGTCCGTCGTGCATATAGGGCGCCGAAACGGCGATGTTACGTAGGGTAGGAGCTTTGTAAGCACCTTTGTCCCAATGGCTTCCTGTAACAGCAGCGCGGTCTTCGGGGTCGTTGAACTCGTTGTCCAAGCCATTGTTGTAGAACAGGTTGGTGGTCATCAGGGCCAAGCCGCCTCCACCATGGCAATGGAAGCAGTCGGCGCCGTCCTCGGTGCAAAATAGTTCATAACCAGCCATCTCTTCCTCTGTAAGTTGCTCTTCACCAAGCAAATAACGGTCGAATTTGCTGTCGGCGGACACCAAACTCCTCACAAACTGTGCAATGGCACGCTCTATATTAATAAAGGTGATGTAGCGGTTGCCGAAAGCTTTTTCAAACAACTCGGGATAGTCGTCGGTCTTTTGCAGGTACTTGACCACCTGATTGGTGTCGGCGTTGATTTCCACAGGACTTGTGACCGCAGCCAACACCATGTCTTCCAAAGTGGCCACGCCGCCGTTCCAGCCCAAGCCGTTGCGATTCCAGGCCAGATTGACCAAGGGTAGCATGGCATGATGGGTATTGGTTGGTGCGCCGTATTCAAAGTTGTTTTCCTGATGGTGGCACGAAGCGCAGCTACGGATGCCATCCGTGCCGTCGCGACCTGATAGTCTTGGGTCGTAGAAGAGTTTCCGCCCCAAGGCCACACCTTCTTCGGTCATCGGATTGTCGTCAGGGATGTTGTTCTTCGATGGGAAATAAGACGGTTGCTCCAACTCGTAAGGTGTTGGTTGATAGTGAATTTCTTCTGGCTTGCACGCCGCAACAGCCACAAGTAAACCTATTGCTATCATTCCAACTTTTATGGTTCTTCCATTATTCATAAAAATCTCCATACCTCAAACTTTCAACTCTAAACCCTAAACTCTCAACTCTAAACTCTAAACTTTTTAACTCTCTCCCTCACACTTTCCCAATTCCAGAAATCTGGCTTGGGAGCAGCTTTCTGCATGATTCCGTTGAATTTCTCGACCAGTTTTTCTCCTTTTTTCATCTCCATATTGTTTTGTTTTTCTGTGGTTTGACCGATGCGGAACACATCTTCTCCATTGCCCTTGAGCAGGCGTTGTGCGGTTTGGTTTTGCATGATATGGCTCCCGAATTCGTTGAAGTCGTACAGGTTGGGGGTGCGGAACCAATTGTCGACAACCATCGTCAAATCAAGTCGGTTTTCAGAATTTTGTGCGACGGTGAAGTCGATGGGAAGTTCCACAATGAAGTAGTTTTGGTAAAACTCAATGCAACCGTCATTTTGCCCGATGCCGAGGTGGATGGCCAAAGGCGCAAGTCGGTTTTCTTCGTCAACGAATTTCCCGTTCAGCTTCATGTAGTGGTAGCCGCCGCCCAAAGCGTCGGGCCAGAACATGTCTGCCTCGGGTGAATCGGTAAACAATCCTGTTTGATTGTCTTCTTCGTTCAGTCCAAAAACAAAACGCATTACCTTGTACTTCCCGATGGGGATGGGAGACATGTCAAGCCTATGGCTTTCCGGAAGGTTTGTGTCAATGTAGAACACCTCGTTGGTGGTGTTGGAGGTCTGACCAACTTCTTTATGGTCGATGTGCAACCAATCGCCTCGCTCATTTTGAAGTTCGATTCTTGAAATGAACCATTGGATTTCAGTAATCATGAACTTGTTTCCCGCCTCGTTGAAATAGCATAACGTGTCGGTAATCAATGGTTTCCCATTGATTTCATAGCCAATCTTAATGTCGATTTCGGCGTGTTCTGTGGGTTTTGTACATGAAACTACCAAAAGCGTGACTATTAATATTAATAGGTGTTTTGCTTTCATCGTCGTTGGATTTCGGCTGCAATGATACAAAAATTCTGCCAAAAAGTTGTCCGAATGGGCTGTCATCATCTCTTTTCTGCGGTTTCTTCTTGAACGGTTTCCTCTTTTTGGTTCTTTCGCTCACTAATCCGTTTGATGACTTTGAGCAAAATTGCCCATAGCACAAAGAACAGTACTACGCCGATGACCCATACTATTATTAATTCGATAACCATTATTTTGAAATCAATAGTCTTAAATCCGCCTGCAAAAATACAAAACCAAGCAGCTATATTAATAAAAGGTGTGAAAAATTTGTCAGTTCTAAATTATTCTCTATCTTTGCGCCATAATCCAAAACGAACAGCTATGAATTACGACGCAAATCCCGTTCATCTTCTCTACAACGACGAGGAGCTTAAAGACAGAATCAATATGGTGATGGACAGCCGCGACCACACCACGGGCATTACCTTTGTGAACTTGTGCTATCAGTTAATGCAGATGGCATTTCAGGAGAACAAGGTGAAGAAAGCAGACGATACGATTGTCACAAGCGAGGAGCTGGCTCCCGAGGAGCAGGTCCGCGTGAGCCGCATCTTGTGGGAATTAATTTGGAACCATAAGGTTTTCCTCCTCTTCGGACGTAGCGAATTGCTTGGTTTGAGCAACGGTGAGGATCGTTTTGTGAAGTATTAATGCCGTTTTCCGTCAACCTGCTAGCGTCTTTTTGGACCATGACGAGTCCGAAAAGACGCTTTTTTTACGCCTTATCCAAAGTTTTCAACATGCTTAATTCATTGGTTTATAATTAAATAAGTATAGTTATCAACAATTTTGCCGAAAATTTTCAAAAAAGTGCGCCGCGCATTGAAAAATGTTGTACTTTTGCACCCGCTGAATTGAAAGAGGGCTTGCCCTTGAAAATGATATAGTTAAGGAACCTGATAAGTTAAACGTGATAGGTTTCTACACGAAGTGACGGAATAGTCAAGCGTAAAATGTCGCCTCGTGGGTTTATAGACTTCTAAGCCGTCAATGGCTTACCATGTTTCCCTGACTACATCTCGAAAAGTGCGGCTCTCGGCCAGTTTGGTACGAGTCTGAAATTGATTTACAATCAACGGATTAAACAACTAACAATTAACCTAACAAATTAAAATGCCGACTATTCAACAATTAGTGCGCAAAGGGCGCCAGAAATTGATCGACAAGAGCAAGTCGCCTGCATTGGATGCCAGTCCGCAACGTCGCGGTGTGTGCGTGCGT
>JAEEGK010025899.1_pt1 | contig 11987 bp, 12 predicted proteins | sample 8958771 | NCBI WGS metagenome assembly JAEEGK01 (sample SAMN16246547, study PRJNA631951) | gut metagenome | biome: gut microbiome; feature: rumen; material: SC-attached | host: Bos | place: Iran: Karaj | collected 2018-10 | reverse complement strand
CATTACTGGGCATGTAATTTTTTATTCATGTAAGTAATAAGCATCTCAAGTCCAACTGTATTTTCACCGCCACGTGGGATAATTATATCAGCATATTTTTTAGATGGCTCAACGAACTCCTCATGCATAGGCTTAACTGTCTGAGAATACTGCTCAAGGATTGACTCTACGCTACGCCCACGCTCAATCATATCACGCTTGATTCTACGCATAAGGCGCTCATCTGCATCCGTATCTACGAATATTTTGATATCCATCAAATCACGAAGCTCTTTGTTCTCAAGAACTAGGAATCCTTCCATTACAATAACTGTCTTTGGCTCAACTCTAACAGTCTCATCGGAGCGGTTGTGATTTACATAATCATAAACCGGCATATCAATTGCAAAGCCCTTGATAAGCTTTCTAACATCCTCTGCCATTCTGTCTGATTCAAATGCATCTGGATGATCATAATTTAAATGACTTCTCTCCTCAAAGCTCATTTCTGGATGAGCCTTGTAATAAGCATCATGGCTAAGAACCGCAATATCCTCTCCAAAATAATCATGCAACTTATTAACTATTGTAGTCTTGCCTGATGCAGAACCTCCTGCAACACCAAGTACGTAAATTTTTCCTGACATATTATATCTCCATCTAAATTTTTTAGAAGGTCTACGCTAGTCCACCTTCATTTATAGCATTTATGGTTTGAATCTCTTAAAGCCCTCACCATATACTGCCTTTGATTCCATTATGACAATAAATGCGTCTACGTCAATCTTTTTTGAAACTCGATTAACCTGATACATCTGCTTGTTGGAACAAGCGCACATAAGCACCTGGCGCTCATCACCGCTATATCCACCCTTGGCAGTAAAAATGGTTGTGCCTCTATCCACAGCAGCATCAATTGCATCTGCAATGGCCTCCGCCTTGTTGGTAACAATCATACACATCATACCTGCGTCTGCAGAAATCATAACCTTGTCCACCACCATAGAACCTATGTAGCTAATAATAAAACCATAGCACAAGGCCTCAAAGGAATGGGCGTACGCTAAAGTATCTATAACGATGATTGTTGCATCCACGTAGAAAAAGATTCTTCCAAGTGAAATATGTGGTCGCTTGGACTTGATTATCATCATTATAAAATCCGCTCCGCCGGTTGAAGAATTGCGCATGTAAACAAGGGCAAATCCAATACCCGAAAATGCGCCAACAACTATAGCGCTAAGCAGCGGATTACCAAGTTGCACCTTTGGAAAAAGTGGTGCAACAAAATCCATCATCACTGTTCCAATGGCCATGGTCTTTAAGCTCTTGTATAGGAACTTGCGACCAAGAACCTTGTAGGCAAAGAAAATCAAAGGAATGTTTAAAATGATAGTAACAATACCTACCTTCCAGCCCCAGTACTGATAGAAAATCATGGCAATACCGGTAAGTCCAGTCAGAGGGAATTTTGCATCTGCAGCAAAATTATAAACTGCAATACCAATGCAAAGACCTGACAAAATATCCATTAATATATCTATAAGTAGTTCTCTTCTTTTTTCAGCTGACATTTTATTCACCTTTTCAAATTATTTTAGAATAACCTTACTCTGATGCAATGTATTTGGTTATACCGTGGAGAACCTTTACCACTGTGTCCATGCCCTCTGCTGTAATGTGCTCCATTGGCCCGTGGAAATTGTATCCACCTGTGCCAAGGTTTGGGCAAGGCAATCCCATGAATGAAAGTCTAGCCCCATCTGTGCCGCCTCTTATGGCAACTGCCTTAGGATTTTCCCCTGCATCTTCAAGAGCTTTGAATGCGTAATCAATTAAAAACTGATGTGGCTTGATTTTCTCAAGCATGTTTTGGTACTGGTCCTTAATTGTAAGCTTGCAAGTACCATCACCATATTTTTGATTAATGATGTTGCAAGCGTGCTCCATAACCTTTTTCTTGTCAGCAAATTTACCCTTGTCGTGGTCACGGATGATGTATGATAGCTTGGCGCTTGACACCTCACCAGCCATATCTGTCAAGTGTATGAAGCCTTGATATCCTTCTGTCTTAGAAGGAACCTCGGTAGGTGGAAGCATGGCATTAAACTCCATTGCAACCAAGGCTGCATTTACCATAATATCCTTGGCGTCGCCTGGATGAATGCTCACACCTGTGAACTCAACCTCTGCACCTGCTGCATTAAAATTCTCGTATTCAACAGCATTTTCCTCGCCACCGTCTACCGTATATGCGAAGTCAGCCCCAAATTTAGCAACATCAAAATGGTCTGCGCCTGCGCCGATTTCCTCATCAGGTGTAAAACCAATGCAAATCTTGCCGTGAGGCTCGTTGCTATTAAGTATTTCCTCAACAAATGTCATTATCTCTGCAATCCCAGACTTGTCATCTGCCCCAAGGAGTGTAGTTCCATCTGTGTGTATGAGAGTGCGCCCCTTGAGACTTGCAAGATGTGGAAAATCAGAAACCTTTATAGTACGGCCAGATGTGCCAAGCACAACATCCTCGCCGTTATAATTCTCCTCAACTATCGGATTTACGTTTTCGCCAGTAAAATCTGGTGCAGTGTCCATATGGGCAATAAATCCGATTGCCTTTTTGCTCTCATAACCAGAAGTTGCTGGGATGTGCGCATACACATAGCACTTGTCGTCAACCTCTGCATTATCAACGCCGAGAGCCTTAAGCTCCTTAACCAAAATATTTGCCAAATCAAACTGTCTAGCAGTTGATGGGACTGTGTTGCTGTCCTCATCGCTAGTTGTATAAACTTTTACGTAATTTAATAATCTTTCGTATGCCCTCATTAAGATATACTCCATTTTCTATCGCCAAGACAACTACTTGCCTTAGCTCATTATAGTCACTAATACAAAGACTTTTTAGCAGGAAAGAAAAAGAGGCTCATGAATAACATAAGCCCCTAATAATTCTATTAAATGATTACGATTACTGATTAATCATAAACTCAAGAAGTCTTTTGGAATCCTCAGGCTCATAAGCGATAATTTCTAATTCTGGAATACTATTTGGATCAGCTTTAAAAATATTTGCTAATGAAACAAACTGAGAAAGCTTTGACTTGAGATTTAATCTATCTCCTTCGCCAGTCACAAGCTCAACTGTGCCTTCACAGCTATCGATAACCTTGAAAAATGCTTCTACGTCCTTGATATTAGTAAGTTTCATACCATTTCCTCCTGTAAATTAAAAGTAAACTATATAAATCGTTACTAATATAATAATTCAAAACTCAAGCTGTGTCTAATGCTATTTTTATGATTTACCTTGTATAGAGCGATTATTTTTTCTGAGCAGAAACAATAATCTATACATTGAATCTGAATGTGATTACATCTCCATCAGCTACAACGTATTCCTTACCTTCCATACGCACAAGACCCTTTTCCTTAGCTGCAGCCATTGAACCATTTTCCATAAGAGCATCGTAGCTGACAACCTCAGCCTTGATGAATCCACGCTCAAAATCAGTGTGAATCTTGCCGGCAGCCTGTGGTGCCTTTGTGCCCTTTTTAATAGTCCAAGCACGTGTCTCATCCTCACCTGATGTAAGGTAAGAAATAAGCCCAAGAAGTCTGTATGATGCAGTGATAAGCTTATCAAGACCAGACTCTGAAAGTCCCATTGCCTCCAAAAACTCCTGCTTTTCTTCCTCGGAATCGAGCTCTGAAATCTCCTGCTCAATCTGTGCTGAGATTACAAATACCTCTGAGCCTTCCTTTGCAGCGTACTCTCTAACAGCCTGAACATTCTTGTTGTTGGCACCGTCATCTGCAAGGTCCTCATCCTCAACATTGGCAGCGTAAATAACTGGCTTAGCTGTAAGAAGGTTGTACTCCTTGAAGTATCCTTCCTCGTCATCATCATTAAGCTCGAAAGTCTTGGCCATGTTGCCAGCCTCCATGTGCTCAATGAGACGCTTTTGCATAGCAGCTTCCTTTTGGAGAGTCTTGTCCATGCGAGCTGAACGCTCTGTCTTGGCATAACGACGCTCCATAACCTCGATGTCAGAGAAAAGAAGCTCAAGGTTAATTGTCTCTATATCTCTAAGTGAATCGATTGTTCCATCAACGTGAACTACATTGGCGTCCTCAAAGCAACGAACAACATGCACGATTGCATCTACCTCGCGGATGTTGGCAAGGAACTGATTTCCAAGACCTTCACCCTTTGAAGCACCCTTTACAAGACCTGCGATATCAACAAATTCTATTGTTGCTGGAACTGTCTTCTTGCTGTTGTACATCTTGGTAAGTGCATCAAGGCGCTTATCTGGAACAGATACGATACCTACATTTGGGTCGATTGTTGCAAATGGATAGTTTGCTGCAAGTGCTCCCGCCTTTGTAAGTGAGTTAAATAATGTTGATTTGCCTACGTTTGGTAAACCTACGATTCCTAGTTTCATTTTATATTTCTCCTTCTAAAAGCTTCCTAAGCTTTGTCATTTTTAGAATAAACCTAAAGTATATTACCATATTTATAGGAATATCTCCACCCTAGAAAATGAACCTAGGGGACGGGGTTAGTGGCTCATTTTCATTTTGGTCCTATAACCCCGTCCCTATGGGCCTTCATAAAAAAATTATAAAACGATATTAACTGTTGCTTAATCTCATCTCCACACGCAAAAGTACCGTCTGACCTGTAATGGGGTCAGGCACTTACTTCCATGTCGTACATTCAATAACCGGCAAAACTTTTTTCTCTATGAATTCCACACGATCAAATATCCTTACCTTAAATGAGCCAGTTATTCCAACAGATACATTTTTCTCTTTGTTTACATAGATTATATTTCCGCTATCACCAATCGCAGCATAAACCTCTTTATCATCGTAGGGCTTGTACCATAAGTAGCCATAGTTCATGAAGCCAAAACGCTCACCAAGCTTAATGTGCGGTACCAGCATATCGTATAAGTATTCCTCTGAGATGATTCTCTTCCCATTGTACAAGCCACCGCCCAGCATCATCGCACCGATTACAGCCATATCTTTAGCCGACATGCACAATCCCCAGCCAGCCGTAACACAACCCTGTGGATCAGTAAACCACTCGTGTTTTCTGGGATTCTTATTCATAAAAAAATCAAACTGGTCCTCTTTAGAGCTGTCTCCGTGAGGTATACGATTTGGAAGTCCCAACGGTTTAAACAGATTCTCGTTGGCAAAATCAATACACTTCGTACCGGTTGCTCTCTCGATTATCCCAGCTATAATCTGAATACCAAGTGTTGCATACCGGAACTCACCTGTGATTCCATTACGGCCACCAAGCGAATCAAGTATCGCAAGCGTAAAGTCTGGCGAAGTACATACCTTCTTCCATGGTTCTGACTTACCTTTATAAGGGGCTGTCATAGTAAGAAGATGCCTGATTGTAACATCATATATGGTCTTCTCCCCGCGTTTTACAGTGTAATCTGGAAAAAAATCCATTACCTTCTGATCTACACTTTTGATAAACCCTTTGTCTAATGCAATTCCAGCAAGCAGTCCCATTACACCTTTTGTTACGGAATTGACATTCATAGCATCCTCAGTCTTAAAACCATGCCAACAATCATCAAGTGCCATCTTTCCATCTTTGATAACATAAATCTGGCAGATGTTGCTCTCATTTCCGGTGCTTTCAGAAATGTACCTGTGTAATTGTTCTTTATTCATAATAATAGCCTCCTCTTAGGTAAGATTCGGACGTCCTAAGAAAAGGCTAATGTAATTAAAAATTGTTTTCAAGTAAAATCTTAAAAAACTTTATGTTCAGATATAACTTACTTTGACGTTGTCGCCTTGATTGCTCCAAGACTGTGTATCCTAACGACACGATTGCTATCTGTTTCCGCCATCTTTTGTAATTGCCCCTCCCAATTCTGCCAAGTGCCTTTACCGCACGTTCCCTTAAAAGAGCATTCTCACTATCACAGAATGAGGCAACCGCCGACACTGAAGATTGTATAGAATCCGGATATTCCAATCCCATCTCCCCCGCCTGTTTTATTTATACATATCATCCAATGAAATTAATTTACAATCACTTGCATTCTCTTTCACATATTCTGAAAAACCGCCAAGAGAAAACACGCATACTACTGGATTGGTTGTAGGAATATATTTTATTTTATCCAATAATTTTTCATATTCAGTTTTGTCAAACTGAGAATTTTTAAATTTGCATTCCCCAACTAAAAGAATTTGTTTTCCATTCTTTCCCAGCAAATCAATTTCAATTTGCTTCTGTTTTCTCTCTTCATCTAATACTGTATCCTGGTAGTCTGTAATATCAGTAAGAATAGGGAAATCATCTACACCTGCATGTGACAAAAGATATTCCTTTGCCATTTTTTCAAATACTTTTCCCATAAAATCATGTAAATGATCTTTTACCGCAGAATAAAAATAGGCTTCACCGTTATCTGCATTTATAAGACTGGTTGCTCTATTTACATATTTGAACCAAAATTCAAGCATACTATCATTAAGAATATAATACGGTTTCTTTGTAACTCGCCTTTCCAGCAATTCGGCCTTAACAAGTACTTTTAATGGATAAGTCACTTCATCAACCCCAACATACGATGCAATTTCACTATTCTTTGTATGCCCAGTTGCTACTGCAGAAATAATAGAATTGTATAATGCTGGATTTTTTTTGTCGTTACTGACTACCGTTTTAATTTGCTCTTCTGAAAAGTATCCACCAACAGAATAAAACTGGTCAATTATATTTTCTTCCAAAGATTCCGATACATCAAACTGTTCGATATACTTTGCAACACCATTTGTAAGTCCATAACAAATAGCTTTTTCTTCGTTAGTATATCCATCCAGAAATTCTGCAGTTTCAATATAATTAAAAGGACGCAACTTTAATTCTAGGTCGCTTCGACCATGTAAAGGAGCTGTTTCTGCCAATACTTCATCCTTCATAAAACTAACCAAAGAGCCGCATATTATAAAGAACAGATTACCTTTTTTCCACTTTGTATCAATCTGCTTCTGAAGAACAGACTGAATATAAGGGCACTGTTTTGCAAGATAAGGATATTCATCTATAAAAAAAACTATTCTTTCCTTTTCAGCCTGTTTTCCTATATAATCAAATAAATTTTCAAAACTATTAAAACTAATATTTCCTAATAATTCCGGTGACAAGGCGTTTAAAACAGATTCCGTCATCATAGATAATAGTTCTGCCTCGCCTCGTTCAACTGCTGTGAAAGATATGCTCTTGCAGTCATGATCATGCATGAATTTATTAATAAGTTTCGTTTTACCAATTCGACGACGTCCATACAGAACAGTCATTACAAAACCGCTCTGTTTAAATTTCTTACCAAGAATTCTTAATTCTGTTGTTCTACCTCTAAATATATCCTGCATATGGCACCTCCGTAAGTCGTAATCAATCTCACCGAAGTTCACTTCGCCTAAATGAACTTCGGTAAAATAATTATATACATAAATACACCAACTAGCAAGCAAAAGAGCAGCTACCTTTCGATAACTGCTCTATGTAAAAACCTTGGTGAAACTATCTCTCCTAGGCTTACCAAACTTTTTGGCGTTTGAATGCTCTTTTTGTTCCAGCTTTGTGCCAGTTCTGTTCCAGCACAATCAATTTCACATGATTTTACATGACTTTATGAGCTTTGTCATTTTTAGAATAAACCTGAAGTATATTACCATATTTATAGGAATATCTCCACCCTATAAAATGAACCTAAGTGGCTGCAACCTCAAATCTTCAAAACTTGTTACACACCCAAGCAGCAACAGCTGACACCGCTGGAAAAATTATTAACAGCTTAACCAACTGACTCTTAATGTTGTACCCATACTTCCTATTCTCATAAACACTTTCTACCTCAGGAAAATAAAACTGGAAGAAATGAAACTTCATAAGCAAAAAGTAATCAAAAAAAATCATAAGCGTAATTGCTACACAAAATACCAATGTCAAAAATACTGTTAAAAACATATTTGTCTTCCTTTACAGCTTTACACTTTTATTTTTTTCCCATAAGAATTGCCGAGCCTGAAAGCCCCATCCAGATAGACTCCCATTTACTCATGAACATTCCATTTGTTGTATCAACAAGCTTCACTTCTTCATAGCCCATATCCTTAAGTTTTTTCACAAAGCTTTCCATATCTCCGTACTTAGCTTTGGACATAATGTCGTGGATAGCAAAAGTGCCCCCCCTCTTTAATGTCCTAAGAGTTTCAAGAAGAATTGCCTGTCTATCCTTACTTGGAATATTGTGATAAACATAATTACTAGTTACAGCATCAAAAGTCTCATCTGCAAAATCCAGCTTACAAGCATCTCCCTGCTGAAATGAAGTGTTATTTACACCTTCTGCTTTTGAATTGCTCTCGCAGAGGTTCTTGCTAAATGAAGCATATTCCTTGCCCCATCGGTCAATTCCTATAATCTGCGCATTCAAATTTTTCTTGGCGCAAGCAATACTTAATGCTCCGCTACCGCATCCTACGTCAAGGCATTTTCCGCCGTCAGGAATCTTCACATATGAAGACACACCTTCAATAATCTGCTTTGACATCTGTCTTTTCCCATCATACGAAAAAGCTCTGTACATTAAATGCATCCATATACTGACCAAACAAAAAATCAATGTAAGTACGATACAAATTGTTCCTATAATAGAATGATCAAATAAAAAATACGCCAACACAAGAAAAACAACAGCTACCGCTTGTGTTCCATGTACCATCTCCTTGGGCATCCAATTCTTATAATCTGGTTTCATAATATCCTCCCATGATCTAAAATGTTGTGATTTCATAATACCACATTTTGTTAGTCATGGCTAACCAAATTACGGTATTTGCAAATTCCACTTCGCATTCGCTTTATCTAGCAAGACATTAACCTCTTGTTGGTGCCTGTCCAAATATTCTTGGTCATCCTCATATCGCGTTTTATATCGACTATCAAGATAGATTTCTCTCGACAGATTATCCTCAACGATAATAACTCCCATCTCATTAATTCCACCATAAAAAGGTTTCATCCATATAATTAACGTGCAGTCTGGATATTTAAATTCCTCTGCCTCTTGAGCCAAGTCCACATATGTCAGCGCCAAATTACCGCCTTCGTACATCGCAAAATATGGCAACGCGACAGAATAGTTAAATCCATCTTCATCTACATAAACATCCCATGAATCGGATAAGCGATATAGTTCAATTTTCCAGCATAGGTACTGTCTAAGCATCCCCACATACCATATCAAAAGATATAGTAAAACCACTAAAGGAATGATACCAACTCTCTTTTTCATACGCGCCCCCCAGTATTAAGAAACCTTCATAACTAATGTCAGTATAACATAATAAAAAGTTACGCCTTCTTGCCGTTAGAGAGTAATGTTGAAATTGGATGCTGCCACCCCAAATTTGTTTATTAGAGTATCTTCATAAAGTTTTTTCACCTAAATGGAAAAAAAAGAATTTTTTTATTGAACTATTAATAGGAACAAAAAAATAATTATGGAGGATAACACTATGGGTAGTATCTTTGACGTTAATAAAGAAAATGACTTGAATGTAGAAAAAATAACACCAGAATTCATGCGTAAAAAAATCAGCGAACTAAAGGAAAAAATTAACACCACCACAGTCAGCGACAAAACGACCCTAGAAAACGAACTATTCACCTATGAGACTTTGTTAAGCATGGAAGAAATGAACGAAGCGAATGCGCAAGATAATAAAACTAATGAAAGGAATGTGCAATCTAGCCAGAGCAATACGACTGCTAGTGTCTCTCACAAAGAGTTAGATAATATGCAAGAAGAAGTATCCAATCAAGTTAATAAGGAAAATCAAAAAAAATTTAACAAAGATGTCTTCGGCAATATGCTCTCTGAGTTAGATACCCTAATTGACAACCGAAAATTTAACAATGATAAACAAAAGTTAGCTGATGATATACAATCGCTTCGTGAAAAATGTAATTCTTTTATTATGAATATTAATGCAACAAAACAATTAAACGCATATTCAAAATTTACAAAAAATGTAGTTCGAAAATACGAAGTCTACCAAAAGAAACTTGACAATTTGTCAAAAAAACTTAACACAAATGACTACAATAATGATATGTTTGAAAATGATAAAACTATGTTGCAGACTCTCAAATCCGATATTGAAAAATATAGTCTAGAAGTTTTTCTCAATATTAATTTGAAAGTTCGAGGTAAAGATTCATTTATAAAAATTGCTAGTAATAAACTTGAGGACTGCAATACTATAATCAATTATTTAAAAAAAGATGGCGGTTCTAACGATAAAATTGCCACTGATTATATAAACTGCCGCAATAAATTTAATGCTATATTAAATAATTATGAAAAGGGAAGTTTAGACCAATTGACTAAAACAGAGTTTTCTACACTCTATGACTCCCTAGAATATAGTCTACATATGTTAGATACATTAAATAATAGATACGAGATTGAAAATAGTTGGCTAAACAATCAGAAACAAATTGCACGCCAGAATAATAAGGTTGATTCGATTCCAAAACGTTCAACTAGTCTTAATTACACTGCATTAATACAAGCTAGGAATGAAATCGCCTCAAAGCGCACGCACCTTGAAACTGAAATTTCAAATATAAATAACGAATCAGAAAAAAAATATATAAATCAGCAAATCAAAGATTTAAAAGAAATCGAGAGTATCTTTAATAAAAAAATAAATGATTTTAAAGAAAAATGGACACGAAAAGACATAGATTTATTAATTAATTATAATAATATACTAGCGGAACGAGTCCTGACCAATATAGATACTATAAAAACTCTATTTGCACTAAAGGAAACAGTCGCAAATCGCTATGAAAAATATAATAAACACAAAGAACAATGTACCAAACTATTCTCGGGATATTTATCAGATAGAATTAGTGATGATATTGATTGTATTATAAAAGACTTAAATTCTCTAGATAAAGATTTGGACAAAAAGATTAAGAACATTTCTAGTTATAATCAGTCCGAGGATTTAAATATTGATAATTTTAATAAATCACTCGAGGATTTAGAAAAACTTAAGGTTTCGACTGCAACAATGGGAAATATTGTAGATAATCTTTTAAAATTTAAAGATGAATTGTCAGCAACAAAAAAAACATGCCAATCCATTCTTGATTTGGTCACGGAAGAAAAAGATTCAATTGCAATAGATACTTTTAATACACTAAAAAGTGATTTGAATACTATTGAAGTCGACTTAATGAATAATGTGAATAAAATGCTTGATCCAGATAACGGCAAGGAATTTAGTCCTGAAGCTATTTCAAAAATCCTTGAACAGCATAAACAAGCCCTTAATACTATTAATAATAAAGAAGCTATCAAGGTACTAGACCTAAAAAAAGATGTAAATTCTTTACTAAGTAAAATTGACTATATTATTGAAAATAATGACAGTATTAAAGAAGATTTAGACCACCAATTACATGATGTTTCTGATAAATTAATTGATATCCAATGTACATTTAATACATTATCCCGTACAGATTGGATTTGTAATTATGATAAAATCAAAGAAAGCTTTGAGGAACAAGAAAAGAGCTATGCATTATATGTGAATAAGAGCACTGATTCCCGCTACGATCCTGCGCTAAATAGTCATGCTAAAATTAAAAATTTCCAACCTTCAACTAGTATGTCTTCTTCTAGAAAATTGAATCCCTCTCTAGGCTAATTCTATGTAAACGAATTAAATTCAATAACAGGCCTTCTATGATAGACATTTCAACTATCATAGAAGGCCCATTTTTTTATCTAACAACCCCTACTAACAACCCCTGGTCCTAGGGGACGGGGTTAGTGGCTCATTTTCATTTTGGTCCTATAACCCCGTCCCTATGGACCTTACTGGTACAAGCTCGATGTATCCTCTCTCACCCCTTGGCTCAAGCTGAA
>JAEEGK010025898.1_pt1 | contig 11988 bp, 14 predicted proteins | sample 8958771 | NCBI WGS metagenome assembly JAEEGK01 (sample SAMN16246547, study PRJNA631951) | gut metagenome | biome: gut microbiome; feature: rumen; material: SC-attached | host: Bos | place: Iran: Karaj | collected 2018-10 | reverse complement strand
CGTTGTAGTAGTAGATCCACCTAGAAGTGGTTGTGATAAGGTCTTAATTGATACTATTTTAGCTATGAAACCGAAAAAGATAGTTTATGTTAGTTGTAATCCGGGTACTTTAGCTAGAGATGTCGAGATGCTAGAGGGGTATGAAGTTAAAAATGTGCAACCAGTAGATATGTTCCCATGGACGTATCATGTTGAGACAGTTACTAGACTTGAGGAAGTCTAGGTATGGGTATATAATTACCGGAGTTTGAGGAGGGAAGACAATGATAAGATTTGAGGATTTTTTTAAAATAGATAGTCCAAGAAAAACGAAAGTTAAGTTTAATATGAATGCTGGAAATACAAATCTTCCAGAGTGGGATTATCTTATTAACGGAGAAGAAGATCCTAAATGGATTGGGATGAATGCACATAAAACAAAACATGCAAATCATAATCTTAATAATTATGATTATCTTTTAGCATTTGCTCAATATTATCCATATGGCCCAAATTTTTATATATTTGGAGGAATGTACAAAATTGAGAAGAATATGCCTGAAGTGTTTAATCAGCCGGGGTATAACCTTACGTTAATGGATGATTTTGCAGATTATAGAAAAAGATTAATCATTAAACTGTCAAAACCAATAGGTAGAGACATATATAACAAGCCATTTGAAACTGTGCAGAGAGATTTTGATCCGGAAGTATATGAACTTGCGCCTTCAACCAAGCTTGGAGCATTTCCAGGTTATAATAATGTATTGCTGTCACATAAGGATCTTCAAACTATTATCAACATGGAAGCACCTGAATGGAAAACAGCATTATCAAATGTAAAAGGCATTTATTGTATAACAGATACATCTACTGGTAAATTATATATAGGTTCGGCATCTGGCGATAGAGAAGGAATATGGCAGCGCTGGTCAGCATATGCGAATGTTTCAAATTTAACCGGAGGAAATAAAACTTTTGAGGAGCTAAAAAATAGTGGTGCAAGTTACATAATAGATAATTTTACCTATTCTATACTTGAGATATTTGATATGCGAACAAAACGCGAAGATATTATTCATCGTGAGGAGTTTTGGAAACGTGTTTTTAAAACTGTAAAATTTGGGATGAATAATGTGGGTAGAAGTATATAAAAAATATCAGGAGGGAAGTATGGTAGAGTCAAGAGAATGGAATTGGAAGATTGTTAAGGATAGTTTTGAAGAAATATGGAAAAATCCAAGCATTGAATCGTATTACCTTGTAAATAGATGGCTTTCTCAAGAGAAAAAAGCTTTCTTAGATTTAGGTTGTGGTTTGGGAAGACACTCTATTTTATTTGGAAAAAACGGATTTAACGTAAGCTGCTTTGATAAAAGTGAAGAGGCTGTAAAAAGAACTAGAGAATGGGCAGAAAGTGAGAATTTAGAATTTGATTATAAAGTCGGGGATATGCTTAGATTACCGTATTGTGAGGAACAATTTGAGTGCATTTATTGCAAAAATGTAATTTCTCATACAGATACTGAGGGTATGAAACAGATAGTTAAAGAGTTATATAGAGTACTAAAAAAAGATGGAGAATGTTATCTAACTTTATGCTCAAAGGATACTTGGGGATTTAAACAAGAGAATTGGCCGTTAGTTGATCCAAATACAAGAATAAGAATGGAAGAGGGACCAGAATACAAAGTGCCACATTTTTATGTGGACTATGATTTGGTAAATGAGTTATTTAAAAATTTTGATATTATTAATGTACAGCAAGTTGTAGATTATTATGAAAAGAATGGGAAGTTACTAAATTCATATCATTATCATGTGCTGATACATAAAACTTAAAATGCGAAAAATCATAAATAAGGGGGAGAAAAAATGATTGAAATTGTAGAGTATAACAATGATTATGCAAAAGAGGTGTCTGAAATAATATTAGATAACATGTATAAAATTAATATTAAGGACCATGGAAAAGATGTAATAGACAAATTGTCAGAGTATTTCACAGAAGATGAAATAAAGAAAAATTTCCCTAATAGAGCTAAATGTTTAGTAGCATTAAAGGATGATAAAGTCGTTGGTACAGCAAGTATTGACCGATATAGGGGCGATACAACAGGAAAAAAGTATATTTTGTTAACTGTATTTGTGAAGATAGAAAATCATGGGCAAGGAATAGGGAAAAAATTAATTCAAAGTATAGATGAAGTTGCATTGAATATTGGTTGTAAAGAATTAGTAGTGTTTGCTTCTGTTTATGCTTGCGATTTTTATCGCAAATTTGGTTTTGATTATTTAGATGGCAAATCAATTCAAAATGAAGATAATGAATATGTTTTGGTAAAGAAATATTGTTAGATTTTTGAAGACGTGACTGAGTTTAGAAAGGTGGAATTAATATGAGTTTATCTAGAAATGAGGCACTAGAAATATTAAAAAAATATAACAAGGAAGAGTTTCATATAAGACATGCTCTTACTGTTGAGGGAGTAATGAAATTTTTTGCCAAAATGCAAAATGAAGATGAATTGTATTGGGGTAATGTAGGATTGTTACACGATATTGATTTTGAATTATATCCGGATGAGCATTGTAAGAAATGTATAGAGTTATTAAAGGATAACAATGTTGAAGAGGAAGTGATTAATTCTATTTGTAGTCATGGATATGGCATTTGCTCTGACGTTAAACCTGAAAAAACAATGGAAAAGATATTGTTTGCAACTGATGAATTAACTGGCTTGATTTGGGCTGCGGCAAAAATGCGTCCTTCAAAGAGTACAAAAGATATGGAATTATCAAGCTTAAAGAAAAAGTTTAAAGATAAAAAATTTGCTGCGGGTTGTTCAAGGGATGTAATAATAAAAGGGGCAGAGGAATTAGGCTGGGAATTAGATACTCTTTTAGAAAAAACTTTAGAGGCAATGAGAGTAGATGAGGATGCAATTAATAATGAACTTATGGAAATTTAGACTGAGGAACGTCAATAAAAAGTCTAAAATCTGGAGGTCAATATAATGTCAATTGAAATAATGTACTTTGTTCATGGTACTACATATGATAATGCAGATTCAAAATGTAGTGGTTGGAAACAAGTAGATTTAAATGAGCTAGGAAGAGAGCAGGCAATAAATTTAGGAAGAAATACAGATTACAAGTTTGATGTATTATATACATCTGATTTAATTAGGGCTATTAATTCTGCAAATCTTGCTTGGCCAGATATTACTAGTATTCAAGATAAAAGGTTAAGAGAATGTAATTATGGAGATTATGATGGGAAAGACAAAAGTCTAGTAGTGTATGAAGAGCATATAGACAAGCCGTTTCCAAATGGCGAATCTCTCAAAGATGTAGAGAAAAGAATGAATGAATTTATAGACTATTTAAAAGAAACGTATAATAACAAGAAAATTGGCATTGTTGCTCATAGAGCACCACAGTTAGCCTTAGAAGTAATTACTAAAAAAATATCGTGGGAAGAAGTGATTGAAAAAGATTGGCGTAGACAAAAAGCATGGCAACCAGGCTGGAAGTATATAATTGAATAAATATGTTACTAGAAGGATTGATTGAAATGATAAATATAGAATTTAAAGAAGAATTAAATGAAGAGTTTTACAAGATGTTAAATGAAGAATTTGATAAATTCGCTGCAAAAAATGGAGTTACATGTAACTATATACCATTTTCATTTATTGCGAAAGAAGATGGTAAGTTTGTTGGATTAATAACAGGACATTCTTATTACAAAGAGGTTTACATAGCAAATTTAATTGTATTAGAAGAGTATCGTAATAAACATGTGGGAAGTATGTTAGTAAAAGCAGTTGAAGATTATCATAAGGATAAAGGCTTTGAAAATATAAATTTAACAACATATGCTTTTCAAGCACCTGAATTTTATAAAAAATGTGGATTCGAAGTAGATTTTGTAAGAAAAAATAAGGAAAATCCTAAATTAAATAAGTATTATTTAGTCAAGTATTTTGGTTAAAAATATCTTGCAATATAGTAAAGGGGAGGTGGACTATGGCAGAATATAGTGAACAAGATTTAAGATATGCAGCGGAATTTAGAGATGAAATACATAAAGAAGCGTTGGCGAAAGTAAGAGCTACTTATCCGGATATTGATTCTGTCATAGACCAATATCCTGTAGAAGCATATTTTCAACAGATATGGGATTACCCAGGACAATGGTATACAATAGTGGCAATTCCTGAAGAAGCTGGGAGTAGAGCTAAATTAATTGATAAAATTGTAAAAGATACAATTGAGAATTATAAAAGTATTGAAGAGGATCAAAAACCGCCTAAGGTAGAAGATGGTTATAGTAATCAAGAGGCTAGGAGTAGGGTAATAAAAGATACTGATTTTGAGGAGCTTATTGCTAAGTATCCGGCTTGTGTTATTGATTATTGTATTGTAAAGTGTGAGGAGTTAGATAGAGGTAAAAATGCTCATTTGAATGCTCTAACTTGTACTTGCCAAGAGCTTTTTGAAGCAGATACTGAAGAAGACTCATGGAAGTATGACCTTGGTAAGGCGATTGCAAAGGAAATTAGTCCATCTGAATTATTCACTTCGGAAGATAAAAAGGGTGAATTAAGTTATCGTAAGGCATTTCTTTATCCGCCACATAGTAACAATTATAATACTATGGATTTTAATAAAATAAATTCAGTTTTATTTCCGAATGGAATAGATAATCTTGAAGTATATAAATGGACGACTGATTGGTCAGATTATTTTGATGATGGACATGAATGGTGGGGGACTTTGTGCTTGACTATTTATGATAAGGCTCTTGACCGCTTTGTTGTGGTTATGGCGTCTGCAACAGATTAGATAAAGGAGTGAGTAATATGCTTGAGAATGTTGAGGTATTGTATCATAGTAGTATAAGATTAAAAGGCAATAAAACGATATATATAGATCCATTTAAAATTAATGAAAATAGGAATGATGCCGATTTAATTTTTATAACGCATGATCATTATGATCATTATTCAGAGGAAGATGTAGATAAGGTAAAGAATAAAGATAGTATTATTATTGCTCCTGAAAACTTGTTAAAAAAATTGTTGAAAAAAGGCATAGAGCAAAACAATATTGTACTTGTTGAACCTGGGCAAGCATATGAGGCTAGAGGAATAAAGTTTGAAACTGTATCGGCGTATAACTTAGGTAAACCATTTCATCCAAAAGGAAATAACTGGGTAGGATATATAATTAATATAGATGGGATTAATTATTATATAGCAGGAGATACAGATTTGACTAATGAAAATAAACAAGTGAGATGTGATGTTGCTTTCGTTCCAGTAGGTGGTACATATACAATGAATTATACTGAGGCAGCAGAGTTAATAAATAATATTAAACCTAAAATTGCAGTTCCAATCCACTATGGTAGTATTGTTGGGACAAAACAAGATGCAGAAAAATTTATAAATTTATTAAATGATGGTATTCAAGGCGAAATACTGATGAAATAATAAAATTATATTTATGTTAGGAGGCGGATATTATGAGTAAAATAGTGTTAAGGCAGCCAACTTTAGAGGATGAAGCACAAGTTATGAATTACAAAAAAATTTTTGAGGAAAATTTTCAAAGCTTTGATGGTTGCGCGGGTTTAGAGGATGTTAAGGATTATAGTGATTGGCTTGATTTTGATAATAGGTTGTCTCAAAAATATGGCGATTCATATGTGCCTTCAACAGTTTATTTAGGAATAAGAGAAGAGGATAATAAGGTAGTTGGAATGATAGATTGTAGACATGATTTATCTGATTTTTTGTTAAAGTATGGTGGAAATATAGGGTATAGCGTGTTGGTAGATGAGCGTAGAAAGGGTTATGCAAAGGAAATGCTTAGATTGGTATTAGACAAGTATAGAAAAGAAGGGAAAAGTAAAGTACTACTGACTTGTGATAAGGAAAATATTGCTTCTATGAAAACAATTGTTGCTAATGGAGGTATATTGGAGAATGAAGTAGTAGATGAATTGGGATTAGGCAATTCCGGTACAATTCAAAGGTATTGGATTGAGTTATAGATACATATTTTGAAAGAGGGAAAAAATTAAATGGAGACAAAAGAAGAAGGAAAAAGTAGATTCTTAAAAGGAATTAATATATATAAAGTATTACTATGTATACTTTTAATAGCATATACTATTGTATCTTTTATTAGACTTGGGAATATTAAGAGCCCAAAAACTTTTATGAATTTAAAGGAGAAAGAGAGTGTTGTTTATCAACTTGAGAAGGGTAGCGTACCTGTAGCAATTGTTTTTTTCTATGGAAGTCCTGACAAAAGTTTTGGAGAAAATTTTGATATATCTTTTTCAAATGAATATGATTCTTCTCATAGTTCTTTTGAGTTAGATGCAAATGTAAAAGTATATTATAACGCAATATATTGTTGGGATAATAAAAATATTAATTTTCAGAGAAAAGATTATGAATATGTCATGATTACCTCGAATAATGATGGCACTGTATTTGGCGAAATAGCTTTTTTTGATGAAACAGATAAGATTATTAAAGCTAAGTTGATTGAAGGCCCTGATGGAGCGGAATTACTAAATGATGAACAAGAGACAATTCAACAGCGAAAAAATCATTTAAACAGTGCTTATTTTGATGAAATTTATTTCCCTCGTGCTGCTTATGAAATATTTAATAACAAATATATTTTTGAGTTTGTGCATCCACCTCTAGGCAAAATTATAATGTGGATTCCAATGGCTATTCTAGGGATTTCACCGTTTTCGATGCGATTAATGGGGAATCTTTCTGGCATATTAATGATTTTTATTATGTATGAAATTGCAAGGGAATTATTTAAAAAAGAAAAATATGCATTATTTGCTGCGTTTATTATAGCCCTGGATGGTATGCATTTTGTTCAGAGCCGAGTTGCTACAGTTGATGTATTTTTAGTACTATTTAGCATGATATCAATATTATTTTTTATAAAATATTTGAAGTGCAAAAATGAAAATGAGCGAAAAAAGTACATTTATTTCGTGGTATCTGGGATAACATGGGGGTGCGCAGTTGCTACTAAATGGAGCGCATGTTATTTAGGATTAGGTCTTGGAATATTGTTTTTTATTAATTATATATGCAATGAAAAAATAGTAGTTGATAAGAAGTTTAATTATAAGCCAATTCTAATGGGAATAATTTCTTTTGTGGTACTTCCAATATTAATATATGTAGCATCTTATATACCAGTTTTTTGCAACAGTAATAATTATGCTCCTTATTATGTTTTGGATGCAGAGGGAAATAAAATATCAGCTTCAGCATATCCTCATACAATAAAAGAATTTTTTACATATCAATATGCTATGTATCAGTACCATAAGGATGTTGGGACGGCTGAAAATTATAGGGTACATCCTTATTCTAGTAAGTGGTACACTTGGCCAATTATGTATAAGCCTATGAGTTTTAATATTTGTATGTTGCCTAATGGGTTAATAAGTGGAATTGTTTCTATGGGAAATCCAATTATTTGGTGGCTTTCAATTGTTACTGCAATTATAATGCTGATTTATTCAATTATAAAAAGGGATAAAGTGGGAATAGGTATTTTGATTTTAATACTTAGTACATGGGTACCATATGCATTTATATCTAGAGAAATGTTTTTATATCATTATTTCTTGACATCAATATTAATGATGTTGACAATTGTGTTTGTGATGGCAAGATTGGGGGAGAAAAAACCAAAGACACAATTTATTATGATATTATTTATAGTAATATTTTTAGGCGCTTTTTTATTCTTTTATCCTATATATGGTGGCGTAGGTGTTGATGCAAGATATATGATTATTTCTAAATGGTTAAGTAGTTGGAGGTATTAATAAAATTATAAGAAATATGTAATTTTTATTGAAGGAGTAAAAATGTGGATAAGCCAATTTTTAAGATTATATTAGTGATAGGTATATTCTGTTGCGTGCTTTTTAATAAGCCTATAAAAGAAGCTTTATTTAAAACAGATGTAGTTTTAGATCCTGCATCTGTTGTTACGTATAGAAATGAGTATATGGGATTTGAGATGAGTGTACTAGAGAATATGACAATAGATGCTTCTTTAGAAGGTTTGCTTGTTAGAATAGAGAATCAAGAAACAACACTTAACATTTTTTATGATGATTTTTCAAATGATATTGCAAGCTATAATGAATATATAGAGTACTCAGATAATTTCTTGAAAGATAACTCAAATATAATTATAGAAAATTATATTACGCGTATAAATAATAAAAGAGCCCATATATTGTCTTGGATGAGGAGAAAACTTAGTAGAATAGAGGACGATAAAAATTATTATTATTCTGCGGAAATAAAATTAGATAAAAATAGAGTATATACAATTTTAGGTAAAACGAATCAATCTAATTTAGACGAAATAAAAGAATTGATAAAATCATTTAAGATTGTTGGTGAATGTAAGAAACTTAATATTCCAGATAATTATTTTAAAAAGTGCGAGTTAAATGTAGATGAAAATACGGAAATTGCATATAATCAATTTTTTGGTGACGAGGCTAGTCTTTCTTGGGGTATTTTTGATCAATTTGATATTTTAGACCAAGTTGAAGAAAAAATAGGGTACAATTTTAAATTTATATTAAAATATCAAAAATTTGGCACACGTGTTCCTATGGATACCATAAAAGAAAATTATGAAAATGGTAGATTTATAGAACTTTCGTTGCAAAATGATAGTACAGATGAAATATATGATGTCTTAGATGGAGTTTATGATGAGTATTTAATAAGATACGCTAAGGATATAAAGTAGCTTGATATACCGATTTTATTTAGAACTACTAATGAGATGAATGGGGATTGGTGCTGTTATTGTGATTACCACTATTCTAAAGATGCCGAATTATATGTTAAATATTGGCAATATATTTATAATGTTTTTAAAGAACGTGGAGCAGATAATTTACTATGGGTTTGGAATCCTAATAGTAAATCTTTCCCTAATTTTAGCTGGAATAAAGATTTAGTATATTATCCAGGAGATGAGTATGTAGATATAATAGGTCTTACTGCATATAATACGGGGAATTATTATAAAGGAGAATATTGGACTTCATTTTATGATTTATATAATAATCTTTATAATGAATATTCTAGAATATTTGAAAAACCTTTTATGATAACCGAGTTTGCTTGTAGCACATATGGTGGAGATAAGGCAAAGTGGGTTTCTGATATGTTTGATACTATAAAAAATTATCCTAAAATTAAAGTTGCTATTTGGTGGAGTTATATTGATTATGATACTAATGGTAATGAGGCTAGAATATATTGTATAGATAGACCTAAGCAAGTGTTAGATGTATTTAAGAAAAAGATAAGAGAATATGTCAGATAGGGTTATCCCTATCTGACACTTTTTTAAGTAGTTAAAAAAACATCTATTTTGTTGACATATTTTTTATATATGGTAAACTAACAATGTTCTTAAAATTACATAAAAAACAGTAGAAGGGGTGCAAAGATTGAATTAGCGTTCGAATCTCCAACATAAAAACAAAAATTTTACATAGGGAGGCAGGACATGAAACCGGTAATTGGAATCAGTGGATTCGGTAGAATCGGATTCTGTGCGGCTAGGACTGCAATCCAGGAAGGATGGGAAATCGCGGTTATCAATGCTTCCCGTAAGCCTTCTGAGATTGCTCGGATTTTCAAATCTGATTCTATCCATGGCAAATTCAACGGCGAAGTTTCCTACAACGATGAGGAAGGATATGTTGTCATAAATGGGCAGAAGATTCTGACTATTGACCAGAGAAATCCGGAACTCATCGAGTGGAAGAAGTACGGTGTCGAGTACGTGGTCGAGTGTACGGGGAAATTTAAGACTTTGAAGGAGGCCGGGAAACATCTCGTGGGCGGTGCCCAGCGTGTGATTATTTCCGCTCCTTCTGATGATGCTCCGAATTTCGTCTATGGTGTGAACCACAAAGACTATGCTCCTGAAGAAATGCAGGTAGTTTCGGCTGCATCTTGCACTACCAATTGCGTGGCTCCTATCGTAAAGGTCTTGAACGATGCGTTCGAGATTGAGTCAGGCTATATGCTGACGACTCATGCGGTTACAAGCAAGCAGCCTTCGGTCGATAGCTTCGACAAGAAGGATCGTCGTATCGGAAGAGCTGCGATGCTCAACATCATTCCTACGACTACTGGGGCAACTAAAGCTGTCGGCAAGGTAATCCCTGAAGTTCAGGGGAAACTTACCGGATTGGCTTTGAGGGTCCCCGTTGTTGATGGCTCAATCGCGACGCTTACGTTAAATCTCAAGAGGCCGGTTACCAAGGCGGAGCTTCTCAACCACGTTAAGAGGGAAACTCTTACCCCTGAGTGGTGCAAGACCATTGAATACAGCACCGAAGATCTGGTGTCGAGCGACATCATTGGGAATACCCATTCTTGCGTTTTTGATGCGGCTCTTGCGGAAGTCACCAATCCGAATTGCGTGAGCGTTTCCTGTTGGTACGACAACGAGATGAGCTACACGGCTCAGATGTTCCGGCTCATGGAGTACATGGGTGAGCAAGAATAAACTGTTTTTCCCGCCTGGCTTTTTTGCCAGGCGGGAGTTTTTTTAAAACTAAATTAGTAGGAAACATTGAATTTGGGATAAAATATTGATAATATAGTGATATGTGAGGAGGATGAAAAATTATGATTAATATTAGACCGGTTTCAGATTTGAGGAACAAATATCCTGAAATAGAAGATTTGGTATTAAAAGAAGATGAAGCAGTTTATCTAACTAAAAATGGATATGGCTCTATGGTAGTATTAAGTTTAAAAAAGTATGCAAATATATTAAAAAAATTAAATGAAGACAACATGTTAGAAGATAGTTTTGGCGTAAGAGATATAGATAAAGCTTTAGAAGAAGCAGAAGATGAAGCAAATCAAGTTAATGTTAAATATTATTCTCATGAAGAAATGAAACAAATAGCAAGGAGGATAATTGATGACAAGTAAAAAATATGAAATAAAATATCTTGAAACATTTATTTTGCAATTTAGTGGTATTTTATATTATATTGTCCACAATCTTGAAAATAAAATAGCAGCAGATAATTTATATAATGAAGTAATAGAGTTAATTGAAAAAAGAAGCGAAAACCCAGAATCTTATGAGGTATTTAAAGTAATTAAAAATACAAAGTATTATAAAATAAATGTAAAAAATTATATCATATTTTATGTGGTGAAAAACCATATTATGGAAATAAGAAGGATATATTATAATAAAAGAAATCTTGACAATCTATTATAAAGTAATTGCTATATATAGCATAAAAAATACTATAATACAGGGGGAGAGTTAAAAATATGAAAAAAAATTTGCTTGGAGTTTCATTAATAACACTTAGTTGCTTGTATGGTATTTTAGCAGCTGTAATTATCTTGATATGTATGTTTACAGATATACCTATTGAGTTTGGTATTATTTTAAGTATTATTATAATTATTGTTCAATTTTTAATATCACCTGCAATTAATGATTTTATATTTAGACATTTTTATGGGGTACAATGGGGCGCACAGCTTCCAGAGTATTTAAACGAATTTATTCGTGAATCTTGTGAAAAACATAATATGAAATTCCCTAAAATTGGTATAATTTATGATGGAAGTCCGAATGCATTTACATATGGCAGAACAAAAAATGATGCTAGAGTAGTAATTACACAAGGTATTTTGAATTTATTAGATGAAGAAGAAGTAAAAGCAGTTGTAGCACATGAGTTAGGGCATGCTAATCATTATGATATGTTATTTATGACAGTAGCTCAAATTGTGCCTTTAGTATTATATTATGTATATAGAGCGATGTTTAGAGCTTCTGAAAGAAGATCTTCTAAAGAGAATAACAGTGGCTATGCTGCGTTAATAGGTGCTATTGCCTATGTACTTTATATAATAAGTCAGTACA
>JAEEGK010025896.1_pt1 | contig 11988 bp, 7 predicted proteins | sample 8958771 | NCBI WGS metagenome assembly JAEEGK01 (sample SAMN16246547, study PRJNA631951) | gut metagenome | biome: gut microbiome; feature: rumen; material: SC-attached | host: Bos | place: Iran: Karaj | collected 2018-10 | reverse complement strand
TTGTGTCGGTTTCAAAGAGTGCGTTCAGCTGCGCCACATAATCCGTGTATGGCGTTATATCTGTCAGCGTCTTCATGGCGGCTTGACCAGGGTGCGGCCATTCACCTTTGTGCGTCCAATTCACTCTGCGGGTATTCTTATACTCTATTCGGCTCGGATCGTATTCGTAACCCGACTCCACTACACCTCGGCCTATGATATGGTACATTCCCTTTTTGGCAAAGACAATATCACCGGGCTTCATATCATGAACAAACTGCCAGGTGGCATGTGCAGCCATTGTGTACTGAAGAGAAGGATCGCTTTCTTCCTTCATGGCCTGCTTCATTTCGTCCTTGCTGTTATAGGCAGCGAGGTCGCCAATATAATCCCAGCCAATTGCCATGATTCCCTTTTGACAGCATTCGTCCCAGATAGAAGCTCCGTTGCCGGGGGAGTATAGCCAATAGCGTTTTGTTTCAATATCCTCGTCTGCTACTGCGGCACCTCTTGCCGGTTCGTCTGTTTTTGCCGCTTCATCGCTCATCCCGCTGCCGACATAGATGATCGTCTGTGCCAGCAGATGGAATTTGGGATCGCTATAACATCCCGCCTCACTGTCAACATGCTCACGCTGCACCTGTTTAAGCTCCGTATCCGCCTCGATCTCTTTCAAGACTGCTTGGCACATCCGAGCATAGTTGTCGTACTTTCTGATTTCAGAATCTTTCTCCTGACTGGTTTCTTGAAAACCGACCAGCTTTCTGAAGCCGGTATACATTCTGTATTTGAACAGGAAGTATGTATCTGGATACCTAAAGGAAAGATACACGCAAAGGGCGCGTAGGTCTTGATAGTGGTTCTTTGCCTTCTCGGGTTCTGCCTTGCCCTGACGAAGCTCTTCCAATAACTCGTCACAACCCGTTCTAAATGGTTGGAGGCGATCTACCAAAGGTAATTTTTCATTGTAAAGCAAACGGAACAGGCTGCGCATTTTCTCAGGATTTAGCTGTGCAAGCTCACAAATCATTTTGTTCGCGTAGTACATGCCTCCCTGGAGCAGGTTGTAGGTCTGACTTAAGGACTCTTTCAGCATTCCTGCAAAATCGTCTGCTTCAATGTTCCAATGGTCATGAAAATGCTGTACTGCAATCCATTTGTATTTTTCTTCTCCCCAGAATTTGGAAAAATTACTCTTATAGTAGCTGAGTGCATCTTGAATAGTCATATTATATGGCTCCTTTTTAATCTTTTCTTTGAATCATACTAATGATAATCTGCCTCTAATCTCACAGAGATACTCTTCCACATTCAGATACTGCACATGGTCTGCCTTTTCAGTAAGACCGCGGTATATAACATATTTGCCCGTGATCGTGCCAAAGCGATGTTCGGTCATTCTGCATTTCTCTTCATCGATTAAGTGCCGGATCTGTTCCGGAACGATTTCTGCACTGTGCTTGATCTCATAGATCTCGCAGGTGCTGGTCGCTGGATCGAACACGACCATATCAAATTCACCGACAGCAAATTGCATCACAAAGACCTGCTTTTTGGGCATGGCCAGCTTCGTCTCCAAGAGAACGGCGTCTTCCATCATGCGGCCCATGATTTCACTTAGGATTTGTTCCTGTACACTAATTCGCTCAGTGATGGAAAGGTCGCTGAACGCCGGATCGAGCAGCAGGCTTTCGATTAAGGCCTTGGTCTGGGCGTAGCGAAGCCCCGGTTGAGCAATCACGGTACGCGGCAGCTTCTCTCCGCCCGGCATGGTCACGATGTCCACATTCTGCGTCAGATCCAGCAGGGTCAGATACTCCTGGATTTCCGCTGCATGCGCCGGTTCCAGCTCTACGGTCTGTTCTGCCTGGTTTCGTATCTCCAGCAATTTCATGAGCCTCCGCGTCACATTTTGCGTGTCCACACGATCAAGAATGTCGTTGGGCCGCTCCCGGTCACGGCGCATATTTCGTGCCGAAAGGGCAAGGTCGTTGGACTTGAATTCCCGTGTCAGTACCTCCACGGTGAAGCGGTGAGTCTGATCCTCGACGACACGGTTGATGGCGCTGGTCAGTTCGTTCTTTTCGTAGAGCTCTTGCAGCTTACGGAAATGCCCCGCCTGTTGGTAGCAGCGCAGGGAGTGTTGGATGTTGTGGGCGATAGCTGTGTCCACATACTCTTTGGCGTTCTCATTGTTGGCAAAGGGCGAATCCTCGTTGTAGTTCACGCCGCTCATGCTCATGGTGCCGCCGTAGCGGATATACTCGTCGATCCCTTTGATCCCCAGCACCTGCTCGAACTCCCGGTAGGGGATAAAGGTCGTGTGCAGCATAATGCAGCGGTCGTAAAGCTGTTCGTCCTCAGTGAAGAGAAAGCCCAATGAATCCGTACCGGAGAGTACGATCTTCATGCCGCTGGCGGCGAACACGTCCGAGAAAACTGCCGCTCCGTCAATGAAATCCTCCATCAGCGTTACTTCATCCAGGAACACATAACGGCAGCCGTTTTTCTCCAGCGCGCGCAGATCCTTGTTTACATCAGCTAGGGTGTTCTTAGCCGTGATCTGGATGAATGCGGTTTGATCCAGCATCTTTTCATCCATGTCTGCAAGGAGCTGGCGGATCATCGTCGTCTTACCGGTACGCCGAAGGCCATAGATCACGAACACCTTATCCTGCTGCGGGCCAAACACATAGTCCCGTAAACGGGCATAGCACTCGCGCCTCCGGTAGTTCAGTGCTGGTTTCATAAATGCCTGAAGCTCGGCGCCGCGCCGGACGATGGTGACATACTCGGTGTTGTCTTGGTGCTGCGCCCTTTTGGGCGACTTAGGCAATTGCTTCTTCAGTTCTTTCCGCTGCACCTGGAGCTCTTTTCGCTGTTCGATCTGGATGCGGAGCTGTTCCAACTCCTCAGCCGGGATGAACTGTTCCTTTTTCGATTTGCCTTCATACCAGCGGTGGTAGTAATAGGTGTGCCCATTGATCTTTTTAGAGGAGATCGAGCCACGGGGAAGCGCGTCAATCTGCTCGTCCAGTTTGGCGAGCTGCTCTTTCAAATCATTGGTGTCCATAAGCCACCTCCAGGTTGTTCTGAAATGATTATACCCTATTATACCCTAAAATGCAATAGGGTATAATAGGGTATAAATGAAATTGTTCACCTGACCCTCATTACTATTGAGGATCACTTTCTCCGAAGAAACTCCTTTTCATGAAAAAAGCTGGCATCGCGTCTTCTTCAACTTGTTCTCTTTTTTTAATCCACTACTGAACAATGGATTTGGGGGAAGATGCTTTGATGTTTATTCCTCGTCTAGATTTGTAATTCCGTTAAGGAGCCTCTCCTCTTATAATTCATACAAACATCATTATTCTTCTGAAACTGGAGTATCAAAGCTTAGTTTTAGTTGCTCTGGTCTTTCAGTCAGATCTGTCACTCTTTTTTCAACCTTTTCAGAAAGGTCCTTTGCCACTCTTTTCAAGAATTCAACGCACTTTCCTTGTCCCCAGTTATTACAATCAATTTCGCTTTGATAACTCTGCAAAATAATTGGAAGGATTTCTGTATACAACAGGATAAATACCTTTGCTATCTTTTCCTCTAACATCGAATCTGCACGAAAGGCACTACATTGAAGTCTATCAAGTTCAGTTGAAACTATGTTTTTATTGCTAAGAGAGAGATCAATATTACCGAAATCACCATATCCAATGTCTAGTTTTATTTGGTTTAGGTTTTGGCTTTCTAGCAAAAACGATAGCGTGCTAATGATGTTTATCACAGATTCTCCGACAGCACTGACTCTAGTTAGATAATCTTCAGTATCGCCTTTAATCCCACGCACGGAATCGATTGACAAATCTTTCAGGTTTTCGCTTTCACTAATCAGCAAATTGTCGCTGCTATAAATCTTATTAATCAACCAGACAAACAAATCGCCATTAAAACTGAGCGGACTTCTAGTAATCTCTCCTTTTCCAGAGTAGTTTAAAAGCTTTCGCAGCATAGTTTTCGCTCCGGAATTACGTGTGACGATATAACGAATTCTGCCACTGGAAAGATACGCAACAATCCAGCCTTCCTTTCTTACTGCGTCATCTTCCATTCCAGCAAAATACTGATCATATGAAAACTTAAAACAATTATAAATTGTTTCTTTTCCGTTAAAAACTTCTTTATTATCTTCTTCAAAAACCTGTTGGACTGTCCAATTGGTACAGCTTAATGACATTTCAGAAATATCGTCAGGATGGGGAGAAAGCAGTAACTGTTTGACGGTTTCTAAATCAAATGTTTTGTTATCTACCCATAGAGTAGAAGATAAATTAGGCATCTTGTTCCTCCTTATTAGAAATCTTAAACCCGTTTGTTCTATAATTAATTAGATACTTCTTGAAAATCGTGACTTTCAATTCCGGTTTCAATACATTTGTAAGTATACCGTCATCCATATTTTGAATAAATGGAATAGATACTGTTATCACATCTTCAGTTTTCTTTCGGTTACTATTTGGAATTATGATATCGAAAGGAAGTAATACTGCTTGGTTTTCGTACTGCATAATCTGATTGCTCTTTTCAATTTGAGATGATAGCCACACCGGTAAAGCAAGAAGGAGGCTGCTACTGCGCAGTATCCGTGCTGATCCCGCTAAAGTTATTCTGCATTTTATACTTGCAGTTCCAAGAGAACATGAAATGGAAGGAGTATTGTTTATATCTGCTTCACTCTCCCGAGTAAAGAAAACACATGTTACTGCTGCACAATTGTTTTCCGCAATCTTTTCTATGATCAAAAAAATAGCCTCAAAGAAAGCTAAATACACGGTAAGTCCTGCTTCAAGCTTGACATCATCCGGAACAAACGTGATGAAGTCAAAGATATTAATCTTCGATACCAAAAAAACAGCAAAGAGTGGCCCGAGAATTGACCGTAGAAGTATTCTAACTGTTGTAGGCAGTTTCATACTAAGCACCTCTCGATACAGGCGCTCAAAATACCAAAGAATGAATCGAAAGCCTTATCAGAAGTGATAAATATGCCATTTACGAATACATCAAGCATTTCACCATCATCTAACGATTTATAACTAATCCTCTTAATTTCTATCGAGTCTTCTTTTTGCAGAAACGCTAGCTTTTCTTTAAGAACAGACCAGAATACCTTGTTTTTTCTCAGTTCGATAAGCAATGCACTTACCTCTTCCTCTAAATCACTGTTTTCGACCATAAAGTCGATACCAGTTATTTCGAAGGATCCTTTTTTAAGCAGGGTTTCTGTCAGTTCGAGCATGATACTAGATGTTAAAATTACCTGGGTGTTTCCTTTAGATAGTTCTCTTTTCACAATAGCATAGTATCCATCAGATTGGAGATATTCGACAGCAAGTAGTTCCTTATCATTACTTAAGAATACCTTCGCTTTTTTGGTTTTCATCATTTCCCTCCTTACTAGCCTCAGCCTTTGTGCGGTGATAAAAACAATGATATCTATCACTGGGTTAGTTTATTAATCCAGCAGCATTTTCCTAAGAAAGAATCGATTGTAGAACCTTCTTAAATACTGCATTTGGCGCTCGACTGAAGTCCTGGATATCATATTCAGCAGTCGCTTTTTCCCCCCGATAAATATGGATTTTCCCATCTTCAAAAACAATCGTGGCATCCCCGAAGACAAAGCCGATGTCCGTTCCGTCATCGTTAATCTCAGTACTATTTAGCGCTCGCTTCAGCTCAGAGAACAACCGGTATTCTGCTTCGCTGCGAATGCCAAGCTCAGGGGCTTCGGAACTGTGCTCCAGGAGGAACATGTTGGTGAATTGCCGCCCCATGGAGTGCTCTTTGATGGCAATCGGTTTGGAGAGGGTTTTCCATTCCTTAATCTCCAGGTAATAATACGGTTCATCTGAAGCTTTGGGAAGGTAGTGGATTTCTCTTCGTTTGACTCGCCTACAGCTTTTGACCTCTCCGTAATACCGGATACCGGACCCAGCCCCGAATAATCTATTGGACTGGTAAAGGGCAACATAGCGGATGGGAAGGTTTTCGTCTTTAACCTGGGAAACGGGAATATGATAGAACTTGTGCTCAAGGCATATATCGAGCTGAGCAGCTGACCGGAGATCACCGATCAAAACGTCTCTGGTCGCCCAGTCAACCTTCTGAAGCTTGTCCTCAATACCCCGAGGTAACGTGGCACGCTCAAAAGCGGACTCCGGCGAATCGGAGATGAGCTCGTCCAGCATCTCCGATACCAAGCTCATTGCCGAAGGCAGGAACGGCAAACCGCCTATATTGACTTTGCCGATACTTTCGAAAAACCGGTGATGCCGGTAGTCTTCTTCATTCGAATACGGGAAAAGCACATACGCGCCGAACATTGTGCGTTCATACGGAGATCCACCGTTCTGATAAACGATGGCATCCCGATATCGGTGCATAGTATTGATATCTCCGACTTCCGGGCCGGGTTTGTGGGAGATAGTTTCATAGTAATCGGTTCCCGGCAAAGCAGGATTGATTCTATATTTGGCGTCAAACACATACTCGTATTCTGTGTCGGCGCCTTTTTTCCGTAGATTGAGGACGTTATCCGGACGTTGTGTTCCTGTGGGCAGCTCAGTTTCCTTAGGATTGTAAGAGAGCGTTATTACTTCGCCGTTAGCCGGATTACGGTATTTCACGCGGGATCTGCTGCCTTTCACAAGAGAAACATACAGTCCATTCCCCTGGACCTTCACAATGTCCTGCGAAACCAACTCATAGCGGTCTTTCATCAGGCTGTTCAACTTGATGAAGCACCAATACTCGTACAACACGGCAAGGTCCTTGATGGAGATATTGAACACATCGCCCGTGATGGACAGACCATGCAACAACATCAGATAGTACTTATAGAGATCCCGATAACCGGGAGCCATGGAGAACACCAGGGACATACCGGCAGAGGACTCGTGCGCACCGACATTCGCCAGGAATGATGCACTACTCCTGCGGTTCAGATTGCGAATCATATCATCAATCTGATTCACAACCGCTTTATCCTCAACACGTTGCAGGTTGAGATAGTTCCGTTTGAAGCTCTCCAGTTTCTTGGCAGTAGTCTGAAGAATATACTTTGTCAGCCTGTTCTCTTTCGTGTCATATGTAATCTGCTTCTTTACGGCAAGTGTTTTGGCAACCAGCACCCGATCAGCGTTAATCTTCGCCTGATCCGGGTGTTTTTCTATCCAGCGCAGGCTACGGTTATCAATCCGTTTTATCTTATGGCTTGGCAGCACTTCATGTGTGGTCTCCAGCAGATGATGCGGCTGCGCCAATATCATATCCGCAGCCTTCATAAAATCGCCGAATATCTGCCGAATCACAGCAAAGAACTCAACCGGACTGCTGATTACACGATTACTCTGCTGATACCCGAGATAGGTCTTTTTCAGAAAGTCGAATACGAGACCATATACTTCACGGGTAACGTCTTCGACGATGGCCTTATAATCGTCCTTGTAACTGATTTTCGTGGGGAATACTTCGATCGTAAGGCGCAGATAGTTTGAGCCATCCACCTGGACGACCAGGTCCGATAAGCCGATTTCGTTCCCGAAATTGATTACGCCGGACAGAATCCGGCTATTACGGCCGACGCGAGTAACTTTGTTGCGAACACTCAGATTATCATGCCAGAAAGCAATCTCATGATCGCCGTTGGCTTCTATCACGATCTCATACCTCTGCTGCTCGTAAAAAAGCGGAAAGACGGTATATACCCCGGAAAAAACGTTGCCGACAACCATAGTTGCACCGGCATCGGCACATCCTTTCAGAGATAGTTCATACTCCTCATTGCATGAGAGTTTGAATTCCGAGTCGCCTTCTCGGTATTCAACGCCTTGAAAACTAGGATGGGCCGCCGGGCCTTTAATTGTCAGATTTACTTTATCCGTCCGGATATATACCAACTCATCAGAGCCAGTAGGAAGTAAATCCATCCTCTTCAAATCTCCTTACCATAAACGCTATCTTCTGTGCAGACTTCGGATATTTACAATCGGGCTTCTGGGCAACAGTCATCATCTTAGAACTGAGGTCGCTTTCCGTGTTTTGCCCTTCGTAATCACCGGCGCAGACTCGGAATAGCTCGCAGAGCATATTCTTGATCGATGCAGAGCTTCCCTGAATTCGTGGAAGAATCTTCTGCATGATTTCGTTATCGATAGCCTCGTTTTCAGGCAGCAGTTCTGCCGCCTTATTGTTCAAAAGATAGAATACGACTTCATCTCGTACACGGTAACCTACATGCGCGTTGGCTTGCTGAAGGATGCGATTGAGCCTTTGCAGTTCCAGACAGTAAGAATTGACCGCTTCCTGCTGATCCGCACATTGAGCAAGCAACAGGTATTCCGTTTTCAAGAATCCATTGCCCAGATTCAGGGGGGCCGGCGTCCCGGGTGCCCATTCTGTCGGGGGCATCAAATCCACAAAGGAGAACTCAATCGTGTTGGCTCGATCCAGAACCTTGCGGCTGAACGGGAACGTGGTCTCATCCATATTCACAGTCCCGATTACATACAGGTTTTCCGGGAATGGAACTGTCCCGTATTTGCCCGCAGCGGCCGCATCACTTCCGTAATATGTACCGGAAACCAAGGGCTCGGAGACAATATGACCTGCCTGTAAATCACGGGTTTCGATCACAGATAGGAAATCACTCAGGTAATACTCAACTCTTGCCAGATTCATCTCGTCCAAGCAGAGAAAATACGGGTGGGTGCTATCCAGCTCGGCTCGCTTCACGAAATCGATGATGGCCCCGGGAATAAACTTGCCATTCAAATCAACATGTCCAAACAGATCGGAAGAATCTGACCAATCCGGACGAACGGAAACCATTTTATAGCGGCCATTGCTCGTATTAGCACCAACAGCTTCTGCGAACAACTTCACAAGACGCGTTTTACCGGTTCCGCTGGTGCCGGCCAGAATAACAAACGGCTTCGATTTCAGGCTGAGGTAGAAGTTTTCGATCAGCCCGTCCTGATAACTGAACCCTTTTGCCTCGATGTATTCCTTGATTCTGCTTATCGTGTCCTTGACCGTCAACTCTTCCTCACCTCCAAGCCTTTTTGGCGTGTCATCTGTCTTTTGCGGTTCAGCTTCTTCAGTTGTATTTCCCCTCACGTATTCGCGATAGATCTCCATCATTTTTGTTAGATCATCTTGAAGTTCGGCTTCATTTGGGATAGCGTCTTTGCGATATTCCTTATAAAAGATTGTGCCTTTTTGATACAATTCACCGAGGTCGGTTAATCCATCGCCCAAATTGATAGCTTCGTCAGTATTGAATCCACGTGAGTCTATCTTTCTAACTATTTCAGCGGCTTTCTCCCGCATTATCCTTATCGTTTCACGTTTCGAATGAGAATTCCGGATTTCCGTGCATCCCTGGTTAAAAGTTAAGTACAGAGAATTTCCACCCTTCTCAAGGAGATAAACAATATACACGCCCCGCGTTGCGGAGGTTGTGATGCTACGGTCAAAAATGCAAACCCACGGAACCATGGCCCAGTTTCCTTGGCCAACGCTTCCTGTAATCAAATAGTTGTTCGAATCAACAAGACCTGTTTCATAGATTATACGTGGAATGTCATTGCGGAAATAGGCTCTAAGGGGATGCCCTGTAAAAGGCTCACTTTTTGCAGGAACATAATCATTCAGCATTTTTTCAATGACTTCTCGCATGTTTCCACCCCTGGCACGGACAGCATCTATGCTTGAGTAGTATCGTTCTAGCTTTCTATCTACTATACGGATAATCGTTTGAATGTCGGTTGGCAAGAGTTCGTCCTTGAGCTGGGGATCTAATACAAATCGCTCCGTTTCACCAGATTCTTTCTTTATGAACCCATGACTGCTTATTGCATTAAACGGGTTACGAAGAATAAGACTTAGCACCTGTGCTGTTGTACTTGCCTCGATATTTGTAATTACATCGTCGGTATCAACATCGGGGAGTAATCCGGCATTCTTTCGCTCAATATAGTATTGCTGGAAATCAGCAGAAACGGCATCACAGGTTGTGTCCAGATTCGCAAGTATCCTCGCAAAAAAGACTCTGTAAAATACAAGCTTGTATGATCTCTGGTATCCCGTCAGGGAATCCTCTGGCCCTATATACTTAAGAAAAGATTCCTTCATACTATTCTTTACTCTGAATTCGAGTGTACGATCTCCATTGGAGAAAACTTCTATGATGCCCTTCGGAGAATTGGAATCAGCAAAATCCATATATGAGAATAACGATTTGAGTTTTTGACAAATCGCACTTCCCTCAGAATATCGGATTTGAAAAACAACGCGTCCGGAATATGCCTCGCTGAAGTTCACATTTGTGAGGACAGCATCATAAGCCTGGCCATTGAGAAGTATCTTGATGCCTGCTTTTTGCCCTCTAGACAACTGGACACCAACTGCTTCTTGTATCTTCCCATGCATATTAACCGGAATTGTTAATCCGGCTTTGAGTAGAGACTGATCTACTTCTTTTTCAAAGAGAAAATCACTCATATCGTTCATCTCACAATCGATGTCTCATAATCCAGAGGTTATTCTCGGACTTCTTTGAGAAGAATCTTCTTTTCAAATCTACCGCGCTTTTGAGCTTTTTCTTCGCGGATTCTTTCTAGTTCTTCAAGTGAACTGCCACGGGCAATTACCACGGCCTGTATAACTTCTAGCAAGTCTGCGAGCTCTTCAAGGCTTTGATCCTGATGGAATTCAGCCAGTTCTTCGTCTAGCTTTATTTCAAGCATGCGGAGATAATCCTCATCTGATAAGAGCTCAATTGTGCAGGATCGCCCCGATGATTCTATTATTTCCGGGATACGGTCACGCACTAATTTGTTGTAAATAGTACTCATCAGATAACCTCCAACAGCAATTATCGTTACTCAATTCGAACCCACAACCCCTTAAATGCTACCCAGCCTTTCGAGTCATATGTGTTGTACACAACCCGAAATGAGTTCAAATCCAAATATCAAATGATTCCAGATGGTACAATAAATACTCTTTCGTCCAGTGGGAGGACCATATCTGACATGCAGATCACCGCTCCGGTCCCCACCTGACGCTCCGTGCTTTTCAGGACGGAAAAAGCCTTGATAACGCTCTTGTCCGGCGAAGCGGTCTTCTTGATCTCCACCGGATGAAGAACGCCGTTTTCTTCGATCACCAGATCGATCTCTTTCATCTTGTTGTCCCGATAGAAATTGAGATTGACCTTGGATTTCCCGTATGTGTAATGGCGGAGGAGCTCGCTGATCACGTAATTCTCATAATAGTGTCCGCTCGCAGCGCCGTTCATCAGCACATCCCTCGATGTCCAGGAGGACAGGTAAGCACAAAAGCCGGTGTCACAGAAATACAGCTTGGGGGTTTTCGTCAGCCGCTTGAGTTCATTCGAAGCATACGGTTCAAGCAGAAAAACGATCCCCATAGACTGAAGGATCTTTACCCAATCCTTCGCCGTCACACCGGAGACCCCGGCAGAAGCGCCGAGATCGTTGTAGTTGACAAGCTGGCCCGTAAACGCGGCGCAGGCGCGCAGGAATTGCCGGAAACCTTCGGTGTCCGTGATCCCGTAATCATCCACAGCGTCGCGCATCAGATACGTCTCGATATACGAATTGAAATACTCGCCGAGCTGCTCCTCGTCCTTTTCCTGCAAGTCCGGAAGGCCGCCGCGCCAGATGTTTTCAAAGGTGGTCAAGATGTTGTTCGCAGGGAAGAGCTTCTGTCTGGCAGTCAGGGATTTCAAAGAGAATTCCAGATCTTCCTCAGGCGCAATGCCGAGTTTTTCTCTTGCGGACAGGCTGTACATCTTCAGAATGCAGAGACGGCCGGCAAGAGAGTCGCCGGCTTTTTTCACCAGCTTCTTGCTCTGGGACCCCGTAAGCCAGAACTGTCCGCGCTCGTCGTTGCTGTCGCAAATGATCTTGATCTCTTCAAAGA
>JAEEGK010025893.1_pt1 | contig 11989 bp, 6 predicted proteins | sample 8958771 | NCBI WGS metagenome assembly JAEEGK01 (sample SAMN16246547, study PRJNA631951) | gut metagenome | biome: gut microbiome; feature: rumen; material: SC-attached | host: Bos | place: Iran: Karaj | collected 2018-10 | reverse complement strand
GAGACAGTCTTTGTATACGTATCTTGCCCAGCTGCCCCAGATTGCGGCAAGTCCCGCACCGTGAGCTACATCAAAGAGTCCGCCAAGTTCGTGCTCCAGCTTGTGGCTCATCCAGTCACCGCCGTCGGTTCCGCATCCGGTGAGTCCGTTATGTGAAAGGCTTCCCGCCCACATGACTTCTGCTCTGGCATCGTAGTTTTTAGGATCGTCCCTGAGGATGACCGAATTCTTTTTAACCGTGCGAAGGAGAGCTTCTGCCATTGAATCGGTAAGCTCCAAGGTTTCAACTTTTGTAAAATATCTTTCCATGGTATGCATCATTATATCGGTGCAACCACAGGCTGTCTGGTAATCGGGAAGTGTCATGGTAAGCTCGGGATTCATGATTGCAAATTTTGCACGTCCGAAATCCGAACTGTAACCTTTCTTGATAAGACCATCTTCATTAGTGATTACGGATGAGTCACTCATTTCACTTCCTGTTGCGGCAAGGGTCAGGATAACTCCGAGAGGTACCGCCTTTTCTGCTTTACGCTTGCCCGCATAGAAATCCCATACATCACCGCCGTTTGCATAGCCGTATCCGATGGCTTTTGCGGAGTCTATGGCACTTCCTCCGCCTAAGGCAAGAAGGAAATCAATGTTTTCTTTTTTACACAGTTCGATTCCTTCATAAACAAGCTGAAGTCTCGGATTGGGAACCGCACCGCCCAGCTTTACATATTTGATTCCTGCTTCATCCAGAAGTCCTGTAACCTTGTCCATGAGCCCCGAGCGGATAACGGAACCTCCGCCGTAGTGAATGAGAACTTTACTTCCTCCGAATTCCTTGATGAGCTCAGCGACTTTATCCTCGGTGTTTCTGCCGAAAAGTACTTTGGTGGGGGCAAAATATTTGAAATCTAACATAATAAACTCCTTGATAGATATGGTATATTGAAGAACGTAATAACAGATTATTAGACTGCCGGACAATAATCAATAGAGTTTAGTCACTATTTAATGATCTTTAAGAAAAACGATCACACCTTTGAAAACTGTTAATGAATATCTGAAAACAAAATACGGCTGTAAAGTCTATAAACTTTCTCTTCAGGCTGACGTTACCTGCCCCGTAAGAGACGGTAAGATCGACACAAGAGGCTGTATATTCTGCTCGGAAGGCGGCTCCGGAGATTTTGCCGCATGCAGAAACAAATCTATTCCGGAGCAAATAGAAGAGGCCAAGTCGCGCGTATCTGCCAAAACAGGACCGGATGCCAAATACATCGCCTATTTCCAGAGCTTTACCAATACCTATGGTGATATAGATTACCTGGAGAAAGTTTACAGGCAGGTCATGGAGCCTGATGATATAGTGGCGGTTTCCATAGGAACAAGACCCGATTCCATCTCTGATGAGATGTATGAACTTCTGGGTGAACTGAATAAGATAAAGCCCATATGGATAGAACTTGGCCTTCAGACAATTCATCCGGCATCTTCAGAATACATCCGAAGAGGCTACGACCTTCCGATCTACGATGAATGCGTAAAGAAACTCAGAAGCCTTGGAATTGACGTAATAGTCCACGTAATCCTCGGTCTTCCCGGCGAAACAACTGAAGACATGAAAGCCACCGTAAACTACGTCTGCTCCTCAGGAGTACAGGGCATCAAACTCCAGCTACTCCATGTCCTCAAAGGCACCGACCTCTATCAGGACTATCTTGCAGGCAAAGTTCCCGTTATGACAATGGAAGAGTACATGGCTCTTTTACAAGAGCTCATCCCCCTTATCCCTGATGACATAGTGGTCCACCGCCTCACCGGTGACGGACCCAAGAAACTCCTCGTTGCCCCCTTGTGGACAGCGGACAAAAAGAAAGTCATTAACGAAATCAATAAACTTATCTGAGTCAGCGGGCCGTCCCTGCTGACTCAATTTATATATCAATAAAGGCATGAACACATATATTTTTTTCAGCTCATGATCACTTCGTTAAGCTGTTCTAAGGGATGTATGTACTACAATGGCTTCGCACCGCAGGCGTTCGACATCCATGTCTCATGCCTGCTAATTTCGCAATCCGGGCGAAATTGTGCTTACGGAAATACATCCCTAAGAACAGCTAAACTCGTTCAAAATCGCAAAAAAAAATATATGTGTTCATGCCTTTTTGACTTAACAAAAAAAAGAGTCAGCAGGAACAGACCCGCTGACTCTTAGTAGTTTTATTGATTTTCTTTGATCTTTCTTTTGGCGGCTTCCAGCATCAGCTTGATACGGTTCAGCTGGTTAACTTCGGATGCACCGGGATCATAGTCGATGGCAACGATATTGGATCCGGGATGTGCATGACGTATCGCCTTTATTACACCTTTACCAACGACATGATTCGGCAGACATGCAAAAGGCTGACAACATACAATGTTAGGAACTCCGTCGTGGATCAACTCGATCATCTCGCCTGTAAGGAACCAGCCCTCACCGGTCTGATTTCCGATTGATACGATAGGCTTAGCAAGCTCTGCAATCTCTTTGATTGGAGTGTGAGGAATGAAGTGCTTGGACTTCTTGAACTCCTTTGTGCATACTCCGCGCAGATGCTTTTCGATAGCCCATATTCCGAGATTACAATATGTCTTGGCTTTCTTGCTCATTCCCAGCTCATCTGCTTTATATACCTGATTGTAGAAGCAGTAGAGCATGAAATCCATGAGATCGGGAGATACAGCCTCTGCTCCTTCATTTTCAAGAAGCTCAACAAGATGGTTGTTTCCCGAAGGAGAATACTTAACAAGGATCTCACCTGCGATACCTACTTTAGGCTTAACGAGATTTTCATCTACGGGTATCGCATCGAAATCTCTGATCATTTCCTTGCACATGGAGCGGAACTTGAAGAAGTTCGGTTTCTTTTTCGTGGAAAGGAAATCCTGACAGATCTTAACCCACTTCTCATGTACCGCATTTACGGATCCTTTTTCAAGTTCGTAAGGGCGCATGCGGTATACACATCTCATGAAGATATCACCGAAGGTTGCACCGAGAGCAAGTCTGTAGATCATGTCCAGGTTGATCTTGAATCCCGGATTAACCTCGATACCGCCAAGATTAAGGGATATGACGGGAATCTGTTCGAGACCTGCTTTCTTGAGAGCTCTTCTGATGAATCCTATATAGTTGGTAGCTCTGCATCCGCCGCCTGTCTGGGTGATGATCAGAGCGGTTTTATTGATATCATATTTGCCGGATTCGATGGCCTGCATGAGCTGTCCTACTACAAGGAGTGAAGGATAGCATGCATCGTTGTTTACATATTTAAGTCCGGTATCTATAGCATTCTTATCGCTGTCATCGAGAACTACCAGATCATAACCTGCGGATCTGAATGCGGGCTCCAGTACATCGAAATGGATGGGAGACATCTGAGGACAGATAATGGTGTAGTTCTTTCTCATCTCCTCGGTGAAGATAACCTTCTCGATATTTGTAGGTCTTGTAACGTGAGTCTTGCCCTGCTTTTCTCTGACCTTGATTGCTGACAGAAGTGATCTGATACGGATTCTTGCTGCACCAAGGTTGTTTACTTCATCGATCTTAAGACATGTATAGATCTTATCAGATCCGGAAAGGATGTCGTTAACCTGGTCGGTTGTTACCGCATCAAGTCCGCATCCGAAGGAGAAGAGCTGTACAAGATCAAGATTATCTACGGTTCTTACGTAAGAAGCCGCAGCGTAAAGTCTTGAGTGGTACATCCACTGATCCATTACGATAAGAGGTCTGTCTACGCATCCCAGATGTGAGATGGAATCCTCTGTAAGAACAGCGATGTCATATGAAGTAATGAGATCGGGAATACCATGGTTGATCTCGGGATCGCAGTGGTAAGGACGGCCCGCAAGAACAATTCCGTGCTTGCCTGTTTCCTTAAGGTACTGAAGAGCCTTGTCACCTTCATCCGATACGTCTTTTCTCGCCTTGGCAAGTTCATCCCATGCTTCGGATACAGCTGCTTCGATCTCGGAAGGAGGGATGGCATCGAATTCTTTTTTCAGAGCGTAGTTAATGGTCTCCTTGGATGAGAAGTTCATGAAAGGATTCTTGAATACGACCTGCCCTGTGGTAATGGACTCTACGTTGTTTTTGATATTCTCGGAATAGGATGTGACTATGGGGCAGTTGTAGTGGTTGCCTGCTTCCTTAAACTCGTTTCTTTCGTAAAAGAGAGCGGGGTAGAAGATAAAGTCTACATTCTGCTTGATGAGCCACTCGATATGTCCGTGGGAAATTTTAGCGGGATAACATTCGGACTCGGAAGGAATTGATTCGATGCCGAGTTCGTAAATAGCTCTGGTTGAAGCGGGTGAGAGTACAACTCTGAATCCCAGCTTTGTAAAGAATGTGAACCAGAAAGGATAATCCTCGTACATGTTAAGGACTCTGGGAATACCTACGGTTCCTCTGGGAGCATCATTGAGTTCCAGAGGCTGATAGGAGAAGAGTCTCTTGATCTTGTAATCAAAAAGATTGGGAACACCGGTCTTATTCTTTACTCCGCCGATACCGCGTTCGCATCTGTTTCCGGATATGAACTGTCTTCCGCCGGTGAAGCGGTTGATGGTAAGGCGGCATGCGTTGGTACATCCCTTACACTTGGTCATGGAAGTCTGATACTCGAGATTTATGATCTCATCAAGGCTGAGCATGGTTGACTTATAGCCTTCTTCGAAACGCTCCCTTGCGATGAGAGCGGCACCGAAAGCACCCATGATACCTGCAATGTCGGGACGAACCGCTTTGCAGTTTGAAATGCTTTCAAAAGCTCTTAAGACGGCATCGTTATAGAATGTTCCGCCCTGTACTACGATATTCTGACCAAGTTCGGATGCATCGGAAACTTTGATTACTTTAAAGAGTGCGTTCTTGATTACGGAATAAGCAAGACCGGCGGAAATGTCGGCAACGGTTGCGCCTTCCTTCTGTGCCTGCTTAACCTTGGAGTTCATGAATACGGTACATCTGGTACCGAGGTCGATGGGGTGGGGAGCAAAGAGTGCTTCCTTGGCAAAATCAATAACGGAGTAATCAAGAGATTTTGCGAAAGTCTCGATGAAAGATCCGCATCCGGATGAACATGCTTCGTTCAGTAGGACGGAATCAACCGTATTATTTTTGATCTTGATGCACTTCATGTCCTGACCGCCGATATCAAGGATACAATCGACGCTGGGATTGAAGAATGCTGCAGCGGTGTAGTGAGCTACAGTCTCTACTTCACCGTCATCAAGCAGGAATGCAGATTTAAGAAGCGCCTCGCCATATCCGGTGGAACAAGCTCTTGCAATTCTTGCACCTTCGGGGAGATTCTCTTTGATCTCGGCCACGGATCTGATGGCAGTCTTGAGAGGGCTTCCGTCGTTGCCTGAATAGAAGGAATAAACAAGCTTGCCTTCTGCGTCTACAAGCGCAATCTTGGTGGTGGTTGAACCTGCATCGATTCCCATGAAAAGATCGCCTTTGGCATCTTTAAGTTCAGACTTTCCAACGCGGGCTTTATCGTGACGGGCTTTGAATTCTTTATAGTCATCCTCGGTCGCAAAGAGAGGATCCATTCTTGCAACTTCAAATTCCATCTTGATGGGAGCGGCCAGTTTCTGAACCATCTCCTCGAGAGAATAGGAAACATCGCCTTCGGTGCAAAGGGCAGAGCCGATGGCAGCGAAGAGATGTGAATTGTCTGTTTTCATTATGTGCTCGTCATCAAGTTTGAGAGTCCTGATGAAAGCTTTTTTAAGTTCGGGAAGGAAGTGAAGAGGTCCGCCAAGGAATGCGACATGTCCTCTGATGGGCTTTCCGCAGGCAAGCCCCGAAATGGTCTGATTAACAACAGCCTGGAAAATGGAAGCGGACAGGTCCTCTTTGGTAGCACCTTCATTGATGAGAGGTTGAATATCAGTCTTGGCAAATACTCCGCAACGAGCGGCAATGGTGTAAAGGGACTGATAGCTCTCGGCATACTTATTGAGACCTGAAGCATCTGTCTGGAGAAGTGATGCCATCTGGTCGATGAATGAGCCGGTTCCGCCTGCGCAGATACCGTTCATACGCTGCTCCGCATTTCCGTTTTCAAAATAGATGATCTTGGCATCCTCACCGCCCAGCTCAATGGCTACGTCGGTTCCGGGACAGAGTGTCCTTAAGGATGTGGATACGGCTATAACTTCCTGGGTAAAAGGAATACCAAGATGCTTAGCCAGAGTAAGTCCTCCGGATCCTGTGATCATGGGGTGGATCTCTTTGTTACCCAGCTTTTTGTATGCGTCGCTTAAAAGATCCGAGAGAGTCTCTCTTATCTTGGCAAAATGTCTTTTATAATCGGAAAAAAGTAATTTTCCGTCTTCGTCAATAAATGCAACCTTAACCGTGGTTGATCCGATATCAATTCCGAGTCTTACTACGTTTCCAGCCATTTCAAACCTCTAATGTGACAATTCTTTCCTAATTACATGGTTTTTAAAACCACATCAAACCATTATAGAGGGTTAACGGGGTAAAAAGCAACAAAATAAACTCCGTATTAAGGTTTTATTAACTGGGGGGCCTTGCCTTGTTATAAATGTCTGAAAATGGTAAACTTTACAAGGTTTTAAATCCTTGTTAAGGAGAGTTGTTTTGAGCAATTTAGATAAGAAATTTCGTAAGTATGCAATACCTAACCTGACCCTTTGGCTGATCATCGGATATGCCATAGGATATGTAATTCAAATGGCGGTTCCGAAGCTCATGTATTATCTGGCCCTGGACCCTTATAAGATACTTCACGGACAGGTTTGGAGATTGTTTACCTGGTTGATAATTCCACCCAATTATATCGAAGGTGAAGGAATGCCCAGCTTTATATCATTCCTTTTCATCATTCTGATGATGTATTGCTGTTACTGGATCGGAAATATCCTTGAACGAACCTGGGGAACGGTTAAGTACAATCTGTTTATCTTCTCCGGTATTATATTGACTGTTGTTTTTTCTTTTGTATGCTTTGGTTATCTGTGTCTGGTATATAAATATGATGTTTTGGGGGCATATGAGAGTTATAAAGCCATTCAGATGACTTCTAACGGGCTTACTCAGGATGCTTATGATTATCTGCGCTATGTGTATGACCGTTCTCCTGCTTTGTCAGGAACGCCCTATCTTTGGTTTTACTTCAGCACATATTACATCAATGTTTCCCTGTACCTTGTTTACGCCCTTACTTTCCCGGAAAGACTCATTTACATCTATTTTGTCATCCCCATCAAGATGAAATGGCTCGGTGTTGTAGACAGTGTTTATTTACTGTTCCTTCTTGTTTTCGGGGGAGCTATTACAAGATGCGCTGTTCTTGCAACGGTTGTGAACGTTTTGATCTTCTATCTGTCCAATATTAAGGGCAAAGTCCTTAATCCATATCAGATTCACAGACAAAACAGTTTCAAACGCAAATTCAACAGCGGCAGGAGCTCAGAAGCACCTAAGGGTGACAAAGCTCCCAAAATGCACGCGGGTACCATGTACAGACATAAATGTGCCATCTGCGGCAAAACAGATATCTCGGATCCGGATATGGAATTCAGATACTGTTCGAAATGTGCGGGCAGCTATGAGTACTGCTCGGTACATCTGTTTAAACATTCCCATGTCAGAGGTTAATGATGGATAAAGAAGTAGCATTCGGTAAGACTCTTGAAGCGCTGAGACATAAGGCTGCTCTTCAGGGTGGATTTATAGATAAGCAGGATATCATGGAGATGTTATCTCCTCTGGAACTTGATGAAACCCAGACCGGTATGGTCTTTGACTATCTCAAAGGCCGCGGTATCAGATGGAATATCAAGTTTTCCGACGAAGAAACCTTGCATGCAAACGATATCGCGGGCACTGACGGCATAACTCCTTCCGAGAACGAGGCGGTTTTATCCGAATTTGCCCTTGATAAGATAGATACCGATTATTTGAATGAATACCTGAAGGAACTGGACGAGCTCCCTGTTTTTTCGGACGGCGAAAAGAAAGCGTTCGCCATGAGCGCCATGGCAGGAGAGAGAGCTTCCATGGATAAGCTCATAAACTGCTATCTTAAGGACGTGGCTCAGATAGCACGTATCTATACCGGACAGGGCGTTCTTCTGGAAGATCTTATCGGGGAAGGAAATGCGGCACTTTGCCAGGGCGTTTTGATGCTTGATTCACAGGAAAAGCCGGAAGAGTGTGAGGGCTTCCTGATGAAGCTTGCAATGGACGCAATGGAAGAACTGATCTGCGAAGCAGGTGAGGAAGACAAAAAGGCGGATAAGATCCTCGAGAGAACAAACAAAGTTTATGACAAGGCCATGGAACTTGCCGAATCTCTTGAGAGAAAAGTAACCGTTAAAGAAGTTGCCGAATTCGCCAAGATGTCCGAAAAGGCAGTCAGGGATGCGCTCGAGATAAGCGGTTATAAGATTGAAGTTATTGAGGATGTAAGAGAGCAGTGACGAAACAGGTTTACGAAGATTACAAATATTTCATGCAGGATGCGGGCTGTTTCTATGTAGGGGCAAAATATACCCTCAAAGAGATTACCCTTAATGAGGATATTTTGTTCAAGTTTCGTAAAGTTGTTGCGGAGAGCATCCTCCCTTCCTATTCGGAAGAGGATACTCTAGAGACCGTACTCTATTATCTGAAGCCCGATGACTTCGTGTTCCAGGTATTTAAACAGATGAATGCCGATGTAAGAGTCAGCATCAAAGTTAAAAAAAAGCTTCTCTTCGGCAAAGAGGAAGAGGTCTATCAGACTAAGTACATCAAAGTAAAAGAATTGGTTTCAATGAGCGAAGAAGAGAAAAAGAAAGCAGGTCTTCTGATCCAGGAATTAAAAGGAGGAAAGCTGGCACTGCTTACAGTCTGATCTTCGTCTGAGTAAAGGATTGTTATGGATATTGAAAAGCTTAGAAATTACGAACTGATCGAAAAGAAAGAATTGAAGGATATCGCGTCAGTCGGATACCTTCTTTCACATAAAAAGACGGGAGCAAGAATCTCCGTCATCGAAAACGACGATTCAAACAAGGTGTTTGCAATAGGCTTCAGAACTCCTCCCACCGATTCAACCGGTGTGGCACATATTCTTGAGCACTCCGTTCTCTGCGGATCCAGAGAATTTCCTCTCAAGGATCCTTTTGTGGAACTTGCCAAGGGTTCACTCAATACCTTTTTAAATGCTTTTACATTTCCCGATAAGACCGTATATCCCATTGCATCTACCAATGATACCGACTTCAGGAATCTGATGCATGTTTATCTTGATGCGGTTTTCTATCCCAATGTATATAAGAATGAGAGCATCTTCCGTCAGGAAGGATGGCATTACGAATATGATGAGGAAGGAAAACTCATCATTAACGGTGTTGTCTACAATGAGATGAAGGGGGCAAGATCCGCTGCCGAAGATATCATTTCTTCGGAATCTATGTTCTCACTGTTCCCGGACAATGAATACGGCGTGGAATTCGGAGGAGACCCGGATTACATTCCTTCTCTTACATATGAGCAGTTCCTTGATTTCCACAGGAGATATTACCATCCTTCAAACAGTTATATCTATCTCTATGGTAATTCCGATATGCTCTCAGACCTTGAATTCATCGACAGAAAATATCTGAGCAGATTTACTCAGCTTGATATCGATTCCTCCGTGAAGCTGCAGAAGCCTTTTTCTCAGCCTGTTAAGGTTATGAAACAGTGTCCTCTTTCACAGGGAGAAAATGCGGATGAGAATACTTTCTTCTCCGTTAACTTCGCTCTTGAAGAAGCGCTTGATACCAAAACAAGACTTGCTTTTGAGATGATCGACTACGCGCTTGTGGGAAATCCCGGTGCACCTCTTCGCAAGATACTGGTAGAGCAGGGCGTTGTGGGTGATGTATCCAGCCGTCTTGAGACTTCCGTAAGACAGCCTTTCTACAGCATTGTAGGTAAAGATGCGGCTATGAGCATGGAGACCAGATTCGGTCAGCTCATAACCGAGACAATAGAGTCCGTTGCCAAGAAGGGCTTTGATAAGAATGCTCTCAGAGCTGCCATCGATTCAAGCGAATTCAGATACAGAGAAGCTGATTTCGGCAGATACCCCAAGGGACTTATGTACGGCATCACCATGTTTGATTCATGGCTCTATGATGACAGCAAGCCTTTCGACTACATCGAGGCAGATGATGCTTACGAATTCCTCAGGGAAAATATTGAGACCGGCTATTTCGAAAAGCTTGTAAGGAAGTATTTTATCGGAAACAAGCATAAGTCCTATGTATGTGTACGTCCTACCGAAGGTGTTTCCGAGGCAAAAGAAAAAGAGCTTCGTAAAGCACTGGACAATATTCAGGCTACGCTTAGTCCTGCGGAAAAGAAGGCTATCGATAAGATGATCGAAGGCCTTAACAAGTTCCGTGACACTCCGGATTCGGAAGCGGCCATCAAGTCTCTTCCCATGCTCACAAGGGATGAACTTACACGTGAGATAGAGCCTATCATCAACGATATCTCGGATGTGGACGGTGTGCCCTTTATTTTCCATGACATTGATACCCGTAAGATCGGATATTTAAGGCTTGCGTTTAAGACCGACAAGATCGGAACACAGTACCTTCCTTACGTGGGACTTCTCCGTGATGTGCTCAGCATGGTTGATACCAAAGAGCACAGATACGAAGATCTTAATCCTATGATTGATCTTGTGATGGGCGGATTCAATGTATCCACCGAACTTTATTCTCTCTATCACGAGAAAGAAAAGTTCGTTTCTACATTTGAAGTTAAGGCTAAGTATTTCAATGAAAGATCCGGAGATGCTTTTGATCTTATAAGAGAGATTCTTCTTGAATCCAAATTCTCCGATCTTCGCAGGATCAAGGACATTCTGGTTGAGATCAAGAATTCCATGCAGTCAAGCTTCCTCAGTGCGGGTCACTCGATCGCTGCAGCTAGAGCCATGGCCTCAGTTTCAAAACAGTCCGCATTCTCCGATTTGATTCAGGGTATTTCTTATTACAGATTTATCTGCGATCTTTTGAATGCCTATGATACCAATGCGGGAATCATGACCGAGAATCTTAAATATGTATCGGAGCTGATTTTCAGAACAGAGAACATGATCGTCGACTATACCGGTGACAATTCCGAGGCGGATCTGTTAAAAGAAAGAATCGCATCCTTCAAAGAGGAACTCTATACCGAAAAGCACAGACCCGTATCTCAGAATATCGATCTTGTTCGTAACAATGAGGGACTTATCACTTCCGGACAGGTAGTGTTTGTCTGCAGGGCAGGAAGGTATGACAGACACGGTCTTACTTTTAACGGTGCTCTCAAAGTACTGAAAGTATTCCTCGGATACGATTATCTGTGGATGAACGTAAGAGTTAAGGGAGGAGCATATGGCGTTATGAATGCCTTTACTCCCGCCGGAACAGGATATTTTGTTTCATATCGTGACCCGAACCTGACTAAAACCGTCGATGTATATGAAGGGGCAGTAGATGCTGTTTCGAACTTCGAGGCAGATGAGAGGGCAATGACCAAACTTATCATCGGAACCATCAGTGATATGGACCTTCCCCTCACACCTTCCGCTAAGGGCTCCCGCAGCTTTAATTCATACATTACGGGAATCACCGAAGAAGATCTTCAGAAGATCAGGGACGAGGTTTTGGACTGCACTCCCGAGGATATCAGGAAGACCGCCGAGTACATCAGAGAAATGATGTCCGATAACAAACTTGTTGTAGTCGGTAACGAAAAACTCATTCGCGAGAATGAAAAGCTCTTCGGAAAAGTGGAGAATCTGCTGTAAATTGTTTTCTTTTTGCAGGAGGAATGTTATGAAAAAAATGAATCTTTTCGGAAAACTTGCAATAGCCGGACTTCTCAGTGTTTCAATGCTCGCGGGATGCGGCAGTGCGGACAGTGCATCGGGAAACT
>JAEEGK010025892.1_pt1 | contig 11989 bp, 14 predicted proteins | sample 8958771 | NCBI WGS metagenome assembly JAEEGK01 (sample SAMN16246547, study PRJNA631951) | gut metagenome | biome: gut microbiome; feature: rumen; material: SC-attached | host: Bos | place: Iran: Karaj | collected 2018-10 | reverse complement strand
GAAAGCAGCTCCATATGCAGCTAATCCAGTTATAATAAAACTAGTACGTTCTCCAGATAATAAATAGGAAAGTACTTTAGCACCAATAATAATTCCAGCGTTTTCATATAGCAATAAATAAATAACATATTCAAGTTTATAATTATATTTCTTATATTGAGATATAACGATAATTATATTACTAATTAAAGCAAGTAAAATTGCTAATCCATAAAAGGGAAAATTAGAATTAAACATAATTATATTCCTAAATGTTTAACAGTTTATCCACGATAAACGGTAATACTTCTACAAGCACAATTCCAACAGTGAATAATAATATAATAATCGCTTGATTTTTTTTATTTGTTTTTTTATATGAAAAAGATATATTTTTTAATTTATTTAGAGAGTCAATTATTGTTTTAATAACAGCTACAGCAAATAATACACAGATTACTCCAAGATAAATATATATATTTTTAGGATTATCAGTCATATATGGATTATTTATAATATTTAATAATGTAGGAACAGTCATTAATCCAAGCCCAGTCATACCGTGAGAAAATAGAAATATGATGCCAAAACCTGGAATGGAAGTACCAATAAAGAAACCGGCTATAAAGAATATAAATCCAAAATAGTAAAATGGTATACTTTCAACGTCTCCAGTTTTTAAAGGAAGGAGGCCTACTAATAAAATAATTATAATAGAACCAATCAATATAGCCTTACTATTTGAATTATTAATTAATCCCCAGTCGGTTTCTTCTTCCTCAGGTTCTCCATAAGTTGATTTATATATTTTATCATGTATCTCGTTATTGTTTATAATTGTAAAAACACTATTTTCATCATCATTTTTCATTTTCTATTCTCCTTATGATTAAATTATAACATATATATTCTTAATTTGACATTTAACATATAAATGGTAAAATATTTGCAATTAAAGGAGGGGATATAATGCAAGTTAGAGTGACTGGCGACGGTATAGTAGATATTTATGAAATAACTGTACATAATCAATTATATAAACCAGAACTGGATGTACCTCATGTTGAAGAAGAGTCAATCGTTAAAACTAGAGTATTTACTGATGGAAAACTTATTAGTGAATCTTCTGTAATGGAAGAACCAATAATTATGCATTACTTCTCCAATGGTGAAAGGTTATTTAGACCAGTTGACACAAAGAAAACTAAGAGATTACAATTTAAAGATTATTCATTTATAATAACTTATGAACTTGCAAGAGAACCTTTTAAAATTAATGATACCCGTGAAATGTTAACCAATGTTAAAGATATTACCGTATATTTAAAAAATCCTAAAGATAGGAAAGTAAAAAGAAAGGTTAAAGCGGTTATTAGAGAAATATATAGACAAAATAAAAGAATGGCAAAAGAAGAACAATTCTTAACATTGTTCCAGTATGTATTTGCATTTAATTCATACAATAATCCATATAAATTCGATAAACAATCTGAAGATGTTTATATTGTAAGTAAAAATGAGCAAAGATAAATTAAGGTAAAATGAATATTTTACTTTTTTTTATTAAAGTTTTTTTATATAATAATCCTGGTGATTAAATGAAAACAGCACTAGTTCTAGAAGGCGGTGGCTTACGTGGTATATATTCTGCCGGAGTTCTAGATGTTTTATTAGAAAGTAATATTAAAGTTGATGCTATCTTTGGCGTATCTGCTGGAGCATTATATGGCATAAATTATGCATCAAAACAAGAAGGAAGAGTAATTAGATATAATAAAAAATATATTAGGGATAAAAGATTTATGTCTTTTAGAAACCTAATTAAAACTGGCAACTTTTTTGATACTGATTTTTGTTATGATAAATTAGTTAACGAATTAGATGTTTTTGATTATGAGACTTTTAAAAAGTCAGGAATTGATTTTTATGCTGTAGTAACTAATGTTGAAACAGGTAAAGCAGAATATAAATTAATTAAAGATTGTAAAAAAGAAGTGGATTATTTAAGAGCTAGTGGATCATTACCGCTACTATCACAAATCGTAGAAATAGATGGTAAAAAATATCTTGATGGAGCTATTAGCGATAGTATCCCGGTTAAAAAAGCAAGAGAAATGGGATATGAGAAGATAATTGTTATTCAAACAAGAATTAAGAGTTATCGAATGAAAAGTAGAAAAGAGGGTGCTTTAATAAAACTTGTTTACAATCATTATCCGAAGTTTGGCGAAGCTGCTAAAACTCGTAACATAAGATATAATGAAGCCCTTGATTTCATAAAAGAAGAAGTTAAAAACAAAAGAATGTTTTCAATTCAACCAAGTAAATATGTAAAAATTTCTAGATTAGAAAAGAATCCAGAAAAATTACAAGAAATGTATGACTTGGGTTTGGAAGATGCTAAAAACATAATAGATGACTTAAAAGCATATCTAGCTAAAGGAGAATAGAATATGAATGCAACTAAACATAAATTAAAAGATTTTGATCGTAATTATATAATGCAAGGAATGTGTAAGGTGGATTCTTATTATTTAGTATCTTCATATTCAAAAACAAAAAATTCAATTATTAGTATCTTTAATTCTGCATTTACCTTAATTAAAGATGTTGAGTTATATAACAATTCTCACGTTGGAGGAATTTGTTATGATGATATTCATAAAGTTATCTGGGTAAGTGATAAACAAGGTACTGTAAGTGGATATAAAAAAGATGATATCTTTGATAAAAAAAGAATTGAGCCAATTTCCAAGTTTAAAAAAATAAAAGTTGGTAAAGACTTAATTAATTACAAAGGATATGAAGCTGTGTCATATTTAACATATTCAAATAAAAAGATTTATTTAGGTAATTTTACTATTACCAGAAGAGGAGAACTTAGATGCTTTGATATCAATAAAGATGGAAGCATAAACTTGAAAAGTGAAAAAGTAATTTGCAAGAAATTTGATAATTTAGTTCAAGGTATCCAAGTAATTGATGATTACATTCTAATTACTAAATCCTTTGGAGGTATATTACCATCAAGATTAGCTATCTATAGTTTTAGACATAATCGCGTTAAAAAAATGAAAGAAATTGGTTTACCAATTTATATGGCAGAAGCAATTGTTAAGAGTAATGATAAATTGGTAATTATTAGTGAATCTGGAGCAAATTTCTTTAACAATAAAACTTATACTGATTATATCGAAATACCAGTTGACGACATTATAATGTAAAGTTTTATTAAAAATCCATATAAACCCAGCAAGTTTGTTATAATAATAATAGGTGATAATATGGAATATGATAATGATCCTAAAAGCTTAAAAGAAAGAATTCACGAACTAGAAGACCGTGTTGAAAAACTTGAAAAAGCTGAACATAAAAGAAAAGTACAAAAATTTATTGGAACAACTATTAAAATAGCAGTTATTGTTGTTACTGTTATTGCTATGTATAAAACATATCAAATGGTTAATGAAAAAATAATTAAGCCATATAAAGATATGGTTAGTTCAATAAATAATAAATATACAGAAATAACAGATAGTGAGGCCTATAAAAATATTAACGATATTTTAAATAGTGATATATTTAAAGGCAGTGGATCTGAAAACGGAAATAACAACAATAATACAACTAATCAGGATTGGACAAAAATATTTGGCCAATAATTGATTTTATAAAAAAATAAATATATAATTTATATATCATCTTATAAAGAGCAATGGAGGGACTAGCCCAGTGAAGTTGCACCAACCTATTTAATTAGGTGGTAAAGCTAGATCGATAAGATAGCTTTGTTTTCACTCAAGGTTATCTTGGGTGATTTTTTATTGGATGAAGAAAGAAGGTAGGAAAATGATTGAAAAAGTGAATCCGCAGCATCCGGACAAGATTGCAGATAGAATTGCAGGTGCCCTAGTAGATTTAGCATATACTAAAGATAAGGACTGTAAGATAGCAGTAGAAATTCTAATAGGACACGGTAATTGTCATATTATATGTGAAACCAATATTACATTAACAAACGAGGAAGTAGATAAGATTGTTAAGAGAATCGCAGGCAATGTAACTTTAGATTTGCAAGTAGTTAGTCAAGATGAACATTTAGCAAATAATCAAGAGGGAGAAGTAAAATGTGGAGATAATGGTATCTTTAAAGGATCTCCATTAACAAAAGAAGAAATAGAACTATCTAAGATAGCTAAATCTATTTATGATACGTATCATACTGATGGAAAATATATTTTAGATGGTGATAAATTAATAATATGTCAAAGTAACGCAAAAGAAGAGGATTTAAGAAGAGTTTATCCAAATGCGATAATTGACCCTCTAGGTTACTGGACTGGTGGTTATAACGTCGATACAGGGGCTGTAAATAGAAAATTAGGATCTGACATGGGACATTCTGTAACAGGTGGTGGATTACATGGAAAAGATTTATCTAAAGCAGATGTATCAATAAATATTTATGCATTTAAAAAGGCTCAAGAAACAGGAAAAGAAGTAAACATTAGTTGTTCTATCGGATATGCTCTAGTAGATGGTAAACCATATAAAGAAATTGTTGAAGAAGCAAGAAAATATATTGATGATATTGGTGGCTTTGAAAAATTTGCTGAATGGGGATTATATTAATCAGGATTAATCCTGATTTTTTATTTAACTAAAAATATGATATATTAAATATGAGGTTATATTAATAATGATTAAATATTTAATTACAATTAATATTATTACTTTTATTATCTTTGGCTTAGATAAATATTTAGCTATTAAAGAAAAAAGAAGAATAAGTGAAAGAACATTACTTACTTTATCTCTTTTAGGTGGCTGTTATTTAGAATTAATTGCAATGGAATTGTTTAGGCATAAAACAAAAAAACTAATATTTTATATCGTTAACTTAACGTTAATAGTTTTTTATACTATTCTTCTTTATAAGTTTAAAGTGATATAATAATTATGTAAGTATGGAGGATTAAATGGCTATTACTAGTACAATTAAACAAAACAAAAAGAACCCTTTAACTATTGAAGATATAATTGAATTAAGTGGATTAAGTTATGGTGCAATGAACGATAAATATGTATTAGAAAAAAATACTATTGGTAATTACACCATGCTTTATGATAGTAAAAAAATAGGTAGAGGTTTAGAGGTGTTTTTAGACGATAAAAACAATATTAATATAAATATACTATGTCCATCTCCAAAACACGAAATAGACCTTTATTTTGACCTTATAACGCATATATGTGAAAAGGCTGGTACAACTAAGTTTAAATTTAGTGGGAATTCCGCTAAAATAAATAAAATAGATAAATATAAAGAATTGCTTATTAATGCTTACCAAGAATCATTAAGATGGATAAAAGAGCAAATAGATTCTGGTTCATGTAAAACTTATTCATTATTCTGCGCATTAAATCCAATATGTCTTGATGGAGAAATGATTACCAGTATTGGTTATGATTTAGATAAGTTAGAAAAACTTCTAGATAATCTACAAAAGAAAGATTCTGAATATGTAATACCAAGATTCTTTACTAGAAATAATGATAAGACAGCATTAGCTTTATATTATATTCCTGATAATATTAATATAACTGTTCCTCTAAAAGAAGAAGATCCTTTTGTGGAAAATAAATTCTATGATATAGAAATTAAAGTGGATTATTACGTTGAATTTAATGACGAAAATTTTATAAAATTTAGTGATTTTATAGATAATGTTAAATTCGTAGATGACTATGATGCTCAAAGAAAAATTGTTTGCTTATCTGAAGATGATATTCAAAAATTAATAGATAAATATGCAATTAATATTTTAAATAATAAAAAGGATACCAAAGCAAAATACTATGGTACTATTTATGATGATGGATATAATCATTCAATAAAGGTAAAAGACAAAAAACTGAAAACTGAAGAAATAAATGGTTATAATCATTTAGCTATTTATTTAAAATGGATGATTGATAATAAATTAGTAACTAAAGAAATAAATGAAAAATATAATAAAAAGAGTTTAAAAGAATTACGTTTAGCAATAGAAAGAGATTCAATCTTTTCGGGTATGCTAAGAAGCTATCATTTTACTAAAAAGGGAAATGATTTTACTAGAGAAATATATGCTGCTCCTAGGAATTCTTACCTATCAGAAGTAGATAGATATGCAGGAAAATATTTCAAAAAAGAAGACCAAACAAAATTCCAAGATGAAACATATTTATTTCTTACATTTGATGAAGAATATTATAATCATATGAAAGAATTTTTAGATGCTATATATCTAAAATTTAAAGAAAAAAATAAAAGAAGTTAAATAAACTTCTTTTTATTTTAGATTAATGTTGTATTGTCTTTAGAAATCTTATTAATTGTAGAGAAAGCTTTTCTATACATAAATATAATAAATATTACAAAAACTAATAAATATATTGATTTATTAGTCATTAGACAATAATCATATATTCCATGAAATATTGTAGGAACAATTATACTTAATGCTAAGTTTTTCTTTTTACCTGCAGCATTTAAACGCAATTCTTCATATTTAGCTTTGCCTAGGTAATAACCCATCATAACTCCAAAGAAAGCATGACCAGGTACTGAAAGAACAGCTCTAATTATTCCAACCCATACACCACCACTAAAAACATAAATAATATTTTCAAAAGCAGCAAAACCTAATGATACAAAGGCACAATATAGAAGCATATCATATATTTCATCAAATTCTCTATGATTATATGATCCAAAGTAAGCCATAATCCATTTAGATATTTCTTCCATTAAGGCAATTCCAATAAACACTTTAACTAATAAAGGCCAAACAGAAGTATCAGTACTACTAAATAAACTTGCCTGTATATTTCCCCAAAGGTTTTCTAAAGCAATAGCTACAAAAGCAGCTCCAATACCTTCAAGAAACAATTTAACAATTAATCCTCCAGGTTCTTTATTTCTATCTTTATTATAAATAAATATTGCAATTACTATAACGGGTAATAAAGAAATGAATAATAAAGTTCTCATAATATCACCATTTTAATAATATCGCACATTTCAAAAAAGGTATAGGTTAAACTTATATGTCTAGTAAAAAATATAAATGGTATTAACCATTTTAATATGATAAAATATGATACGGATGAAAGGCATAGTATGACAAAATTAAATTTAATCGTTATGGATAACGCTAGAGAATTAGGGGCTAGCATTGATGAACACCTAATGAAAAAAAGGGGAGCAAAATCAAGTTTTATTGTTCCAATTGAAATGGTAAGATTCTCTAATGCGGAGGGGAAAGTAGTACTAAACGGCACAGTAAGAGATAATGACGTTTACATAATTGGCGATGTTGGTAATTATGATCAAACATACATAACTCATAACAGAGTTCAGTACATGACCCCAGACGAGCATTTTCAAGATATCAAAAGAACAATAAGCGCTATGAGCGGTCACGCTAATAGAGTAACACTTATAGAACCTCTGCTATATGAAAGTAGACAAGACAAAAGAAAGGGAAAAGAATCTCTTGACTGTGCAATTGCACTTCAAGAGTTAGAACACTTAGGAGTAAGAAATTTAATAACTATTGATGCACACAATCCAAGCGTATGTAATGCTGTTCCTAGAATGGCATTCTCAAATATTTATCCAACAAGTAAAATACTCGAAAGTGTATATAAAAATGAAGGCGAAGAATTAGCTAATGCAACAGTTATTGCCCCAGATGAAGGCGCAATAGAAAGGGCAAAATTCTATTCTGAATTATTAGGGTGTGATTTAGGATTCTTCTATAAAAGAAGAGATTATTATAATGTAACTAATGGAAAAAACCTAATAAAAGAACATGCTTATTTAGGGCCTGATGTTGCTGGTAAAAATGTTATTGTAGTTGACGACATGATAGCTAGTGGCGGAAGCGTTTTAAAAGTAATTGAGGAATTAAAAAACAGAGGAGCAAGAAAAGTATTTGTTTGTGTAACGTTTGCCTTATTTACTGAAGGTATCGGCGAATTTAGTAGATGCTTTCAAGGGGGCTTGCTAAACGGCGTATATGTAACTAATGTTAGTTATGTCCCTCAAGAGATTAAAAATCAACCATGGTTCTACGATGTTGATTGCTCTGAACTACTTGCTGATATTATTAATAGATTAAATAGAGGAACAACTCTTGCTGGAGTAAATGAAAGCAAGGATGAAGTATATCAAAGATTTGTAAGAATGCGTAAAAAGAAGTGATATTTTAAAGAAAGTGAGCTATAATACTCGCTTGTGAGGTGAGTAATATGGCATATAGATACAGTTTGGGATTAAATGAAAAATATCAATTTGGAACAGAAATTGAATTTAAACATGTTCCCTTAATAGAATTATATGAAATGTATAGCCAAAGACACTTGCCTGTTGATTTCATAAAGACACACAAGATGCTTACTCCAAGCCCAACATATGATAGATGGATATTAGATATTGACGCAACTGTAACTGATTTAATCGATTCCAAACATGTAGGCGGAGAATTATCCAGCAAAATTATGCAAGATTATACAAGAAACTGGATAGAACTACAAAAAATATGCCAAGTTTTAAGAGAAGCTGATGCAAGAATTAATGAATGTTGTAGTAATCATATTACTGTTAATTTATCAGCAGTTGGAAATATAAATCGTTTCTTTGAATATTTAACTAGAATAATAGTGGTTTATGAAACAGAAATAGAAACTTTTTATCAAGGAGAATATCCTAGAGTTAGAGAAACTAGATGGGAATATGCCCGTGATATGGCTTCAAGACTCAGTAAAATAGTCCGTAGTATCGATTTTTCTTCTCCGACATTCATGGGCGAATTAATTCATGATCATAATTGTTTTATGTTTAGAGATGCTATAAGTTTATATAAGTTTCCAGGGCAACATCTAATGGAATTTAGATATCCAAATGGAACTATAAATGAAGAAGTAATACAAAATAATATAAACTTTACCATGAAACTAGTGGATGCAATAGCAAATGGCAAATTTGATCTTTCTACCTTAGATGGACAAATTGATAAATTTGATGTATCATCATGGATGAGAGTACAAGCAAATCCATATAAGTGGGGAGAACTAATAGAAATTATTTCTCAATCCATAGGGGATAAGGCTGCTTTCGATGAACAATTTCAAAGAGTAAGGAAGAGGTAGAATGAATAGTAGAATAAACACAATAATTATCGTTATATTGTTATCGGCAATAATGCTGATGTTATTTATATCGGTAGGAATGCTTAATAAAATACAAGTGGCAAGTTCTACAAATAATGAAATAGTTTTAAAAGCTGGGGAAGAAATAATTCTTGAAAAATATGAAAACTTAAGAATAAAGTTCGTATCTGCAAAACTAGAAAACGGATGTCCTGAAGGGGCACAATGTATACGCGCTGGAGATTGGGTATTTATAATTGCCTTAAATGGTGCCAAACTAAAAATGGATTTTATTAGTAATAAAAATATCGAATTAGAAAAATATACAATTGAATTATTAAGTCACAACAAAGATGACTCAATAACTTTAAAGATAAAACGCAAGGTATAACACCTTGTTTTTTTAGTGTTTTCCGCTATAAATTGCACTTATAGAAAACGGTATAAGCAAAACTTATCAAAATATAAAACATTATTATTTGACATTATAGATATAAAAGCGTATAAATATGTTAAAGAAGGCGATACATATGGATGGAATTAATCTAAATTCATTAAGAGTATTTCTTGAAGTCGCAAATTCAAACAGTTTTCTAGAAGCTGCAAATCGACTTTACATATCTCAACCTGCTGTCAGCCAGAACATCGCGAAACTTGAAAGTGACTTAGGAATACAATTATTCTACCGTGAAAATAGAGGTATATCATTAACACCGTCGGGAGAATTATTATATAAGTATTTAAGAGAAACCAAAAGCTTATTAAAATCATGTGAAAGAGCAATGGCTTCAATAAACGATATTGAAGAAGGTAAGCTTGTAATAGGAGTTCAATCACATATCGTCCGTGGATATCTAATGGATAAAATTGAACATTTCCGTCAGAACCATCCACGAGTCAAAATCAGTGTTGAAGATCATTCAACAAACTCGATGATTGCTAAACTTGAAAGTAGGAACATCGATTTCATTGTTGACTCATCACCTATAACTTCAATTTATAACAACATTACTATTGAACCAATTGAATCAATAGAAACTTGTTTTATAAAATCTACTCAAAATAAAGATAAGATTACATCTTTAAAAGATTTGGAAGGAAAAAGTTTAGTTCTTCCAGCTGAAAGAGGATCGTTAAGACAAAACTTAAATAAAACATTTGATGAATATGACATTAATGTTGTATCAAAACTGGAGTTTACTACTGAGGAACTTATAATTGAAGCAGTAAGACGTAACATAGGAATTGGCTATGTTGCTTCTAACTCGGTAGAATATCTAGAAGAAGCAAATGCTATTGAAATAATTGATCTTGATGAGAAATTACCAGAAATAGAGATTAATCTAGTTTGCATAGAAAATAACTTAAATAATGTTGCGAAGTTATTTATTGAGGAAGAGATCAAGAATGAAGAATAAGATATACGAATTTTATAGAAATTACTACGATCTAGATAATTTAAAAATTGGTATATCAAACAATGATATGATGTTTTTAATATATGATGATGAATTCAATTATTATATTAAAAACACCAGATTCTTATTAGAGAATCTAGGGGAAGACTCAATACTAACTATTTGTAATAAACTAAATACCAAATATCAATTAAATATACTGAATTATTATCCAGTCTGTCGTTGTAATAAAACAATAGTAATGGCATTTAGAACAAGTGTAGTGAAATCAAGTATCTTAAAGAAAGTTAGATATAGTGATTTAAAAGGTCACTTTAAAAAGATTGTTGGATATCATATCAACAATTTCAAACAACAATTTGATTCTAACAGTCTACAAACTGAAATTAAGATGTCACAAAAATATATTAATAGATATAAATTTCATGAGAATTATATAAAGAAATATATTTTAACTAAAAGAAAAAGAAAGAAGAGTGAGTTCGCTAAATTATTAAATCAATTAATTCCTAAGGGGAAATCAATTATAGATATTTCTTGTGGAGACAATGACGATATCTTCGATATGGCAATAGAGAAGAATTATGATGTTATCGTTGGAAACGATATAGGAATTAATTACCTAAAAACACATAGCGAGAAAAATGTAATATTTACTAATGATAATATTATTAAGAGTAACATGAAAACTGATGCCTTTGATGTATCAGTTTGTAAGAACACATTGCATCATATGAATAGTAAAGAAAAGATGATCAAAATCTTACAATTCATGGATAAGATCTCTAAACAAATAGTCATTATTGAAATCTGCAATCCTCAAAAAACTGGAGGGTTACCTAAATTTCTAAATAAGTATTTATATACCAAATTTTTAAAAGATTCTGGTCATTGTTATATCGATTGGGGGGAATTTAAGGAACTTATAGAAGGTACCTTAACAAATCATAGAATAACATATTCTAATTTTGAAAATATATTGGGAAACTTTATGGTTGCCAAGATTGAGAGGGTATAATTATGAATAATAAAGTAGAAACTGAATTAAAATATTATTGCATGGAACCCGAGATGCTAATTCAAATGGCTAGCAAAATGGGCTTTAAGAAAGTTAAATCAAAAACTGAAGCAGATGAATATTTCACTGATATCAATAGTGAGTTCATCAAAAACCGAACATGTCTCAGGATAAGAAAAACCGGTAATGACATGGAAATAACCTTCAAAGGAAAATCCAATAGTTTCTTTGGAGTGTATTGTAAAGAAGAAAACAATATAGATGCTGACATAACAGAATATGATAAATACGTAAAACTATTTACCTCCTTAGGCTATTACAGTTATGTTAAATTTGAAAAACAAAGAGAAGTATATACAAGAACAACAGATGAATA
>JAEEGK010025891.1_pt1 | contig 11990 bp, 4 predicted proteins | sample 8958771 | NCBI WGS metagenome assembly JAEEGK01 (sample SAMN16246547, study PRJNA631951) | gut metagenome | biome: gut microbiome; feature: rumen; material: SC-attached | host: Bos | place: Iran: Karaj | collected 2018-10 | reverse complement strand
CAGGAAAAAAATAAAAGAAAATAAATTTGCTTTGTATTTATATTTAATTCTTTTAATTCTTTCACTAATGTCTTTTCCCATTCCTTATACTTTTATTGTATCAAAGTAGTTTATATTTTTTTATTGATTGTTTCAATTCATGATTTTGTCTACTCATCAGAATCATTCTCATGCCAATTACAATAACTTATTACTGATACTCTTGGAACCTGTGTTTTCTAGGTGATTGAACTAAATCTTGGATTTAGGCTGTAACATTTTTTTTTATATTTTTTATTTGGGTTGATATATTTATCAGGATTTTTATTTAATTTTTTTTTTCCAAAGTGATCTAATCAGGTTTTTTTGAAAATTATTATCCTAGAGTATTAATATGAATTCTAATTTTTCTAATATATGATATTATGCATATATATAATAATTAAAAAATATAGAAATTTATAAAATATTCTTATTTTTTATAATATAAAGGAAATTAATTTATGTTTATAAACTAAAATTTCTAATTTATCAGATGGTTATATACAAAAAAAATTTACATGGTTGATTTACTATAAAACTTATAAAACAAAGAATTTTGATTTTTTAATAAATTGTTAGGAGAATCAAATTCAACAACGTTTCCATTATCTAAAACAAGAATTTTATCATAATGAATAACAGTTTTAATTCTATGAGCAATAGTAATAACAGTAGAATTATTTAAGCAAATTTTCATAGCATTTTGAATTTTTTCTTCTGTTTTCATATCAATATTAGCAGTAGCTTCATCCATAATAATAATTTTAGTTTTTCTAACAATAGCTCTTGCAATACAAATTAATTGTTTTTCTCCAAGTGATAAATTACTTCCATTTTGTTCTATATTTTTATTTAATATTTCATGATCACTTTCATTGTATTCATATCCAATTTCTTTTAAAATATTTATTATTTCATTATTACTTTTATTTGAAAATGGATCTATATTATATTTTATACTTCCTTCTAATAAACATGGATCTTGAGGTATTATTGTTATATTTTTACGTAATAAATCTAATCCTATATTTGATATATCTTCATTGTCTATTAATATTTTTCCTGTTAATGGTTCTAAAATTCTAAATAAACATAAACATATTGTACTTTTACCTGAACCTGTTCTTCCAACAACTCCAATTTTTTCTTTTGATTGAATTTCAATATTTAAATTTTTTAAAACAACTTCGGTGTTTGGACGATATTTAACGCTATAATTAATAAATTTAATATTTCCTTCCTCAGGCCAATTTCTTTTAATTAAATTATTATCATTTTCCATTATTGAAGGTTTTTCACCTTTAATAGAAGTATATTTTAAACATCTTTCCATTGAAACCATTGAAGTTTCTAATTGTGCGGTTTGAGAAAAAGACCAAGCTAAATATTCTTGTAACATTAAAGAATAAGTGAACATAACACCAACTGCTTGGGCATCATATTTTTTTTTTTCATATAATATTGTATTTATTACTAAATATGTTATATATAATGTTCCTATTAAATCAAATTGTTCATGATACCAATTATATACTCCTTGAATAAATATATTTATTTTAAAACTATCATTTACTCTATCATAAAATTTCCTTAAGTAATTTTCCTTTTTATTAAAAGCTCTTATTAATGTATTTCCTGGAATTGTTTCAGAAATAACATTTAATAAAGGAGAACGTGAAATTCTTTCTAAACGATTTAATGGTCTTGACCCTACTAAATAATATTTAGTATTTAAATAACCTAAAAGAGTCATAAAAGGGATAATAATAAGAGAATAAAAGTCAAATATTGAACATAAAACAATAGCTCCAAGACAAGAATACATTCCAACTAAAAAATCACCAATTTTATACATAGAATTATTCATTTCTTCTAAATCTTTAGATAATCTATTTAAGATTTGTCCTCTTGGAATTGTTTCATGAAATAAATTCACAGGAGCTTTAATTAATTTATCAACCATATCTTTATGCAAAGTCTTATTTAATTTAAGTACGCTTCTACTTAATAAATATATTCTAAAAAAAACAAAAAGTATACTTCCCATACCTAAAGCTGAATAAATTAATAAGAAACCCCATTTATTAAATAAATCTTGATGTTTTGAATAATATGCAATCCAATAATCACTTCCTCCTTTTGTTGTTTGCCATAAAAGCATTACTATTACTATAAATATCATAAAACATTTTCCTCCCATATATTTTAAATATGAATAATATACTTTCATTTGTACTGTTCCTTTTTCTTCATCTTCATCTTTTATTATTCTTATTAATTTATTTTCTGAATTGAATAAATCTTCATTTTCTATATTTTCATCATCTTTTTTTTTATTTGTATTTATTTCATCATTTAAATCACTATTTTTATGTTTTGAAATATGAGATTTAAATTTTTGAAAAAAATCTTGTAAAATAATTTCATCATAATTGCCAATCCAAAGAATTTTTCCTTGTTTCATATAAAAAATTCTATCAACATATTTTAAATAATGTAAAGAATGAGTGACAATAATTCTAGTTTTTCCATTTAAATATTTAATAATACAATCTTTCATAATTTTTTTACCAACATTAGCATCTAAAGCACTAATAGGATCATCAAATAAATAAATATCAGGATCATTATATAAAGCTCTTGCTAAAGCAATTCTAACTTTTTGTCCTCCTGATAAATTAACTCCTTTTTCTCCAATTTCAGTGTTATCTTTACCTTCAAAATTAGACAAATCAAAATTTAATTGTGAATATTCTAAAACTTCTTTATATTTATTTTCATTATATTCATTAAAGAAAATAATATTATTTCTTATTGTATCATTTTGAATCCAACTTGTTTGAGAAACATAACCTATTGAACCATTAATATATATTCCATCACATTCTTTTGGATTTAATAATATTAAGGAATTTAATATGGATTGAAGAAGAGAACTTTTTCCACTTCCTACTTCTCCTATTATTCCTATTATTTCTCCTATTTTTATATTTATATTAATTTCTTTTAATGTTATATCAAAATTTCCTCTTTTTGGAATTTCTATTTCTATTCGATATCCTTCTTTATATATTGCTTTTTTTTCATCATTGTTTTTTTCATTTATTGTTGTTCTTTCTGATTTTGGAATTAGTGGTTCTGTTATATTATTTTCCTCTTCTTCAATATTTTTTTCTTCCAACACATCATTATCTTCTGATATTTTATTTTCTATTTCATCAAAACTATTTTTATTTTTTAAATTTAATTGTGCTTCATTTTCTTGATTAACTAATTGTTTAATACCCCAAGTAAAATTTCCATTATTTATTTTAATAGAATAATTTTTGTTGATATCGAATTTACATTGATGAAAAATTTTTTCATTGATTTCAGGTTCTCGAATAAATTTTTCAATTCTATTTAAAGAAATTCTACTTTCAATTAATTTACTAATTCCATCAGGAAGAAGAACAATAGGTTCTTGTAGTCTTCCAAAAATAGTTAATCCAATTAACATAGTAGAAATTTTAAATTCATTATTTAAATATTGATATAAAGATATTGTTGCTATTGCAACAAGAATTGGACACATCCAAAATAAAACTATATTTGCTATATTTACATATAATGCTGATTTTAATTCAATTATTTCTTCTTCTCTTTTATTATATATTCTATTTTTAAATTCATTTTCCCAATTATATAATTTTAATATTTTTATATTATCAAAAGTTTCTGTTGTTATTTTCATTCTTTCATCTTTTTTTAATAAAACTTTTTCTTGTATTTTTCCATATAAATTATTAATTTTTAAATTAATAAATAATGTAATAATCATCACAGAAGCTCCTGCAAAAAAAGCAATTCCAAAGAAATTAAAGAGTAAATATGAGAAAAAAATAATTTTAAAAGGAGAAACAAATAAATAAGGAGCATATTGAATCATATCTTTTAATTTTTCAGAATCAACTTGCATAAAATTAATAATTTCTCCTGGAGAAGATTTTTGAGAAAAACTTGAAGGAGAAACTTTAATTAATTTATTATAAATAAAACAATTTAATTGTCTTGCTGCTCTTACTCCAACTTCATTTTGTTTCATCATTACATGTAAAAATTCATAAACTCCTAAAATTGAAATTACTATATAAATTATTCCTATTGCTTTTAAATTTTTTATTCCAAAAAAATCTGCTCCTGAATCAAAGTAATCTATATAATTTTTTATTAATATTATTTGAAAATATTCTGATGTTGCACCATATAAATTTAATAATATTGTAATAATTATTTTACCTATATTTGCTCTTATTATTGTTTTAAATAATGCATTCTTCTTTTTGTTTTTATATAATTTTCCTTCCCAAATTTCATTTAATTCATCATTAAAATATGTTGAATCATTATTTTTATTTAATGGTCCTAAATGTTCTGGTTTAAGATTTATTTTATGTGATAAGCGTAAAATGTATAATGCCCAAAAAAAAAAAAATTTTGAAAATATATTTGAATCTGAATATGCGTCATAAGTGTATCCTTCCTTTTTATTTTCTTCTTTTTTATTTCGCTTCTTTATATTTTTTTCTTTTTTATTAATTTCTAAATCCTCTTCTTCTTTGTATTTTTCTATTTCTTTTTCTTCTTCATTATTCTCCATTATATATCTTTTCAGTAATTAATAATTAAAAATATTTATTTATATATTTAATTTTAGTATTAAATATATCATAAATACATTAATATTAGAAAAAGTCATAATATTGTAAATAAATAATTATTTATTTGTTTTATTAACTTATATTTAATTAAATAAAATCAATTATTTAACTTAATTAATTTTAATGAATATTAAATATCATTTAAAAAAAAGGTAAAAATGATCTATGTTAAATAATAAAAAATATAAATATTAAAATGGATGATTTAAGAACAAATAAAAAAAGTAGTAGATATTTTTCATTTATCAGTTTACCATTCATAATAATTATGATTATTTTTCAAATTATAAGTATGATTTATGGAAAGTCTTCAAAAAATATAAATGATTTAACTAATAATTGGAAATATATTCCAATACAAGATTTATCAACTTCTTATGAGCATAAAAATTTTAAAAAGGAAAATTATATAGAAATAAATTCAATTAAAATCTATTATAAAAGAATGAATGAAAAATATAATTATTTTTATTTAAAACAATTAGAAAAAAAATTAACAGAAAAGCAAGATTGTGGAAAAGATGATTTAGGTAATTCAATATATTTTCCTCCTTATGAATCATGTCCAATTAATTATATAGAATTAAAAGAAGAATGTTCATCAAATAAAAATTGTATTAAAATATCATCAAATTATTATTTAGAATATTCAAATGAAAATATTAATAATAATTTAATTGTTCATTTAAATTATTCAGATAATACAATTAATTCTGAAATTTATAAAGGAATTTCTTTAAATATTACTAAAAAAAGTGAAATTATTATAAATTTTAAAAACAACATTCAAACATTCAATATTTTAATTATTATTTTTTTATTATTGCTTCTAATCTTTTACATTTATATTATAGTTTATCCCTTTATAATTGATAATTTTTATTACTTTTTATTTTTTTTCTTCTATTTTGACTGTTTAATAATTTTCTCTTCATATATTATATATGATATAATTGAATCAAATAAAACATTAAAAAAATTAGAAATCAATGAATTAATTGTTCCTAAATCTATTTATATAATTAATTTAATTAATTTAATTTTCTCAATTTTATTTATCATATCTTATCTTTTATCTTATTTTATTTTTTACAAAGGAAGAAAGAATGAATGTTCAAAAAATCTCATTTTGACGCTCATTAAATATGGGATACCGGGTTTTTATTTAGGTTTGTTAATTGTTGTTGGATTATCTTTTAAAATGTATATTTTAAAAGAGGGAGTATATAAAGATTTATTTTTAAATTATAAAATGAGCCCAATTGAAAGTATAGATATAAAAGAAATAAATGAAAATATGAATGAATTAAATTATTTTGATAAAGAGAAACCTTATACTTTAGGAAAAATTCAATTAAGAACAGATAAAAAAATAGAATATTTAACAAATTGGAAAGATAAAACTTTTTATATTTCAAGAATGAATAAAAAATATACTTATCCAAATATTTTAAATAATGAAAAAAAAGGTAAATATTGTGGACATGATAGTAATGGAAATAAATTATATTTCCCTTTAAATGTAGAATGTCCAATAAATTATATAGAATTTACACATTCACAAAGTCCTTCATTAAAAGAATACAATTTTAAAACACTTCAAATAAATACAAATACATATATGCATTATACAAATGAATATTTAGAAGGAAAAATATTAATTGATTTAAGAATAAGTAATTTAAAACCTTTTGGAGATATTGAAAGTGATAATAATATTTGTTATGAAATTTATGGAAAAGAAGAATGTATTATTGATAATAATTATCATGGTTATAATAATGATGTTTATGGTTATGAACAAATAGATTCTGATTTAATTAATTCTAAATCTCTTTATTTATATTCAAGAACATATGTTGGAATTAAAGATGTTTCAAAAAAATTTGGAAATTTTAATGATAAAATTAATAATTATTATTTAATTATACGTGTTATTTGTTTTTTAATAAGTTTCATTTATCTTGTATTGCGAATTGGTTTCTATATTTACTATGAAATAAAAAAGAGAAATAATATTCCTCAAGATTATTATTTAGTTTTATATACAATATCTTTAATTCTTACTTTCATTAATTATATTTTATATTACTCTTTAGTTTCAAAAAACTTTGTTGTAAAGAATAATATTATTTATAATTCAAAAACAGATTTAAAAGACTTCTATGATAATGATAATTTTACGACGGATCATTATATTTTCTCTTTTTTAATTGTAATTTTAATAATCTATTTTATTTTATGTTTTCCATTTATTATAAATAATCTTGAAAAAAAATTTAATAAAAATATATATGAATTTTTTGAATTGAGAAGAAACTCTTTTATCACAAAAATAGAAGATTTAGACAAAGAAATAAATGACAATTTTGAACAATTGAATAATGAAAAAAATGAAAAAGAAAGACAAATAAAAATCAATGAATATTTTATGAATGAAATTGAATTGCTTAAATATAAAATAAGTGATTTAAATAATGAAAATATTAGTTTAAATAAAAAAATATTTAATTTAAATAATAATAATGAAAAAAATAATAATAATAACAACAATGATTTAAGAAGTTTATATCGTCAGAAAGAATTATTAACAAATAAATATAATGTTTTAAATAATGATTTAGGAATAAAACAAAAAGAACTCATTGAAATAAGAAGGGCAATTGAAGAACAATAAAACATAATTGATTATTATTTTTAATTCTGAAAAATTATTTAAATAATGTTTTATAATATAATTAAAGATTGAGAAATAAAGATAATAAATTAAATTTTAAATATTTTAAACAGTATATTCTTTAAAATAAAATAATTTTTTTCTTTCTATTACATTCATTATAATAATAAAGATTATTTGTTTAGGTTTTCATTTCTAATCTTTTATTTAAATAAAATAAATAAAAAAAGATGAAAATCAATCTAATTAAATTATTATAAATAAATTTAAATTAATTAAAAATAATTGAAAGTCAATATTTATTTCAAATTGAAAAGAATATTAATGATTGGAAAATAACATTAATTTCATATCCAGAATCAATAATAATTAATGTTTCAAAAAATATAAGAATATACCAAAATTCTTTTAAATTAAATATATTTCAAGAATCAAAATTATTTGAAAACAATTTAACATCAAATGAAATAATAGAAAATATATCATCCTTGTTAGATAAAGGTAAATTAGAAATTGAAGAAGACACAAATAAATTAAAAATTAAATTAAATAAAGAAGAAGAATTTGAACTGATATTAATTCAAAAAGAACTTTTATCAAAAGAAATTATATTATTTTTAATAAACAAAATAAATAAATTAGAATTAGAGAATATAAATATGAAAAAAGAATTAAATGAAAATAAAAATAAAGCAAAAGAAAAAATAGAATATTTAGAAAAAGAAAATAGAATAATAAAAAAAGATATAGAAATGATAAAAAAAGAGTTAAAAATAAAAGAAGAAAAAATGGATAAAATAGAGGAAAAAATAATGAAATTAAAAGAGAAATTATTGAATGAGAAGAAGAAAATTCAATTAACAAAATCAAATTTAAAAAATATAAAAACAGTGAATGCAAAAATATATTGGATAAATTCAATAGGAATTTTTCCATCTGGAAATATAATAATAGTATCAGATGATAAATCAATAAAAATATTTGATAATAATTTTAATGAAATTCAAACAATAAAAAATGCACATGAAGATTCAATAATATATGTAAATATAAAAGATGAAAATAATTTTGTTACTTGTTCAAATGATAAATCAATTAAAACTTGGATTCAAATTGAAAATGAATTTATTGAAAAAATTATTATTGAAAATGCACATGATGATATAATTAATAAAGTTATTTATGATTTAAAAGGAAATTTATATTCTTGTTCTTTTGATGAAACTATTAAAATTTGGGAAAGTAAAAATAATACTTTTGAAAGTGGACAAATATTAATTCATAATAATAAAGTTTATTCAATATTATTATTTGAGAAAAATAATATATTAATTTCTTCTGGTGAATCAGGAACCAAAATTTGGAATTTAAAAAAATATGAATGTATTATTTATATTAAAGAAGCTGAATGCTATAGTAATAATGTTTTAAAACAAATTGATGATGATAGATTTATTGTTGGAGGAAAAGATGATTTTATTATGAAAATTATTTCTGTAAAAGAAAAAAAAATTATAAAGGAAATTGATAATAAATTTAAATGTTGGGGAATTTGTAATATTAATGATAAAGGAGTTTTTTTAACTGGAGGTTATAGTAAAGATATTAGAGTTTATAGAAGTGATAATTATGATTGTATTCAAATTGTTAATGATAATAATGATAATGTTAATGGATTAATTGAATTAAATAATGGAACTATTATTTCTTATTCTGATGATAAATCTATTAAGATTTGGTCTTTTTAAAATTTTTATTTGTTTAATTCCTTATTTAAAAAAAAATGATTAATTATATTTATTATATATTTCATTAATATGTTTTTATAATCTTAAATTTTAAATATGAAATATTTTAAATTATTTTTTAATTTAATTGAATAATGTCACAAAAAAATATAAATCATTTCAGAAATAAAACATCAACAAATTTTAATTATTTAAATTTATTTAAAACGGCTGAAAATAGGAATTATAAAAGGGATTTTAATCCAACAAGATTAACAAAAAATATAAAAGAATTAGTATTAAGTAATAGAAATTATATTTCATACTTTAAAAAATATAATGAGTTAACAACAGAATTTTCTTTTAAAAATCCAAAAAATGAAGAATATCCAATAAGAAAAAATGAAGAATATTTAAAAATAGGAGAAACAACTTCTGCTTCTTCATCTTCTTTTTATATTACTTCTACATCTTTTCAAAAAAATAGACGTAAATCTTTTATAAAAAATTTAAAAAATCTTCCTGAAATTAAAACTGAAATGAATTCACATTCAAATGAAAAATTTAAAAGTAATGCTAATTTAATTAAATTTGAACCTATTTATTCTATGATTGAAGAAAGAAAAAAAAATATGGAAATTATGGATAATTTCGATGGAATTTTAAAAACAGAAGAAAAAAATGAAATGATTAATTTTTTATATAATTATTGTATGGAATTGCCTAATGTTAAAAATCAAACTTATAAATTTGAAAAAGAATCTATTATTAAAGTTTTAAATGATGAAAAAAAAAATTTTAATACTAAATTAATCTGTGAAAGTATGTCTTTAAAATTTAGAAATGTTAATTTAAATAATGAACAAATTATTTATCTTCCTTTTTCATTTTTACCTTTATATTATATGTTATCTTTTGATAAATTTAAATTATTTTTGAGTAATATTATAAAATTTAATTTAGAAACTGAAGAATTTGTGATTTTTAAACCTGAAATTCAAAATATAATTTATTGTTTTTTTAAACATATAAAACAATTTATTAAAAATGAAGAATATAAAAAAAATATTTCATTTAATATTAATGAAAATATTTATAATTTAAAATATGATTGGATTCTTTATCAAGAAGATTATTCAAAATCAATTTATGAATTTGAGATAATTTTACCAAATATTAAATTTATTGTGAATGATATTAATACTCAATTTATTAAAAAAATACCTAAAATTTTAATGATACATTTAATTAAAAATTCTTTTCAAAATTGGGAAAAATTTACAATAGATGAATTAAATATTAATTTAACTTTTAGAAAAATATTGAATGAAATAACAAATAAAAAAAGTAAAAACCATATGAATAAAATATATAATTTAAGTGAACATTCATTACATTCAAATAAAAATGAATGTACATTTTTTTTTACAGATGAAATAAATATGACTTATTATGAAATAATATCTTTTTATTCTGTGTTAATTTTATCTGGAAATAATTATGAAATTTATAAGAAATTTCACTTAAATTTAGAAGAAACAAAAAATTTATTAAAAATGAATAAAATTTGGACTTTAATGGAAATAATTAATAAATGTTTATTTATTAATAAAAATAATGGAAATATTATTCTTAAACTTGATTTATTAAAAGATATAGATGTTAATTATTTTGAGAAAGTAAAAGAAATGAGATTAACACCAAAACCAGAAGATAAAAATTTAATTAAATATAAAAGTAAAAATTTAAAAATTGAAATTGTAAAACCATATTTTTCAAATTATACTATTGATAATTATGGTTCTGTTTCAAAATCAAATTATTATTTTCCTTTAGGATTATTAAAACATTTATTAATAAATAAAAAAAGCGATTTCCCAAAATTTTATTATAAAGAAAAGAAAGGATTTAATTATGTTAAATCTTTTAAATTTAATGATATTGAAAAAGAATTTTTAAATGAAGAAAAAAGAAATGATTTTTTTAAAATAAATCCTTCTGAAGAAAAAATTATTTCTCAAAAAAGATTTTCTAAACAACCATCAGGTACAAAAACAAGAATAGGATTAAAACCTTTTCATAGAAGTATTACTGGGAAAGTTGGAATTAGTCAATTTTATAATAGTCATAGAAGTTCTGTTGTTCAAAAATCCAAATTTAATTAAGTTTTTAAGTTTATTACAAAAATAATTTTATATATTTTTTTATGTTTGTAATTAAAATTGTAAAATAAAAGATATATTTATTTTATTATGATTATTTAAATTTATTATTATTCATTATATTAAAAATATTACAATAATTCATCATTACTATATATCCAAAGTATTTATTATTTAAAATTATTTTCAATTTCAGTATAATATTTTTTATTATATTCATTTATTGTTTCATATATCATTCCTGTTATTTCAATAATATTTGGAGAATATCTTTTCCCGTTTATTTTAAATTTAAATATTATTTCATTTGCTTCGTTTGTGTTATAATTCATGAAAATCCTAATTTTTTTTTTCTCTTTGGAATTTTTTGCATTTATTTCTTTTTTTATTTTTTGATTATTTATTTTATAAGTATATAAATAGCTTTCACTTATTAAAGGATCTTTGAATTGTGTTTTATCATATAATATATTTAAAATCATGTCATATGGAAATTCATCAATTTGTATATTACCTTCCAATGGAATATTATCTCCTTTAATCATCAATATTCTTTCATTTTGTTTATTTATTTTATAATTAATGGAATGCGTATTATAAGAGTTAACAAATTCTAATTGTTGAAATTTTCTTTTTTCTAAAATAAAAGTTCCATACAATAAAACTCCTAAACTATGGCATTCATCACATGAAATTGTTTTAG
>JAEEGK010025890.1_pt1 | contig 11990 bp, 10 predicted proteins | sample 8958771 | NCBI WGS metagenome assembly JAEEGK01 (sample SAMN16246547, study PRJNA631951) | gut metagenome | biome: gut microbiome; feature: rumen; material: SC-attached | host: Bos | place: Iran: Karaj | collected 2018-10 | reverse complement strand
TCTCGGCAATTTCAGCGCCGAGCCACAAGGCGACGGCGTCGTACTGGCAAAACAGATTGCCGACAAATACCGCGCGGAGCTGGAAGAAAGATACAGAAAATAACTAAGCTACTTAAAAATAATAGCCGACCCCTGCTTTCAGGTTCACCCTTTGCAAACCTTCACGAGAGGTACCAAGGTCGATGACCTCTATCGTGGTCCCATTGTCATAATTGAATTTTGACAAAGCACCCATAACGTATGAAAACTCGGCGCCAATGCCTATATGCTTAGTAACCATGTAGTCATAACCGATGCCTATGCCAATCCCGATAGTATTTCCAGACAAGGTGTATTTGTTGCCAAATTCTTCGGCTACATCTTTATAATCCATATAGCCAAAAAGTAGGTCATAATATAAGCAGTGCCTCTTGTTGTTCGAGAGCGACATCATACCAAACGATCCACCCACAAAATTGATGGTATGCAGATTGCTGATGTCGCCTTCGTAGTAATTGCCTTCTTCATCATAAGTATACCCCCAGGCCTTTGCTCCACCGGAGAACCGGTCATATTTGACCCCTAACGTAAAGCCGTTGCGAAGGCTGAAGTGCACACTTGCTCCTAACACAGGACCTCTCGTAAGCTTCCGAAGATAATCCTTGTAGTCATTGGAAACGTCTTTGGGTAAACTAGCCGTCCTGAAGGCATAGCCGCCTTGAATGCCGATGCGAACGTTGAAGTCTTTCTTCTCACGTTCCGCTTTCTTCTCGGCTAGGGCCACGGGATCTGCTACATAGTAAGCCAAAACATCAGTTTTTGGCAAACGGCTGAAACGTTTTACACCATTACGTTCGTAAATGAAGCTTATGTAGTTCTTACCTTCGTCCTGAATGGAGCACGGTATGGTGTCGCCTTCTTTTACAACTACATAATCATGAAATTGTTGTTGGGCATATTCCGACAACTCAGCCGGTTCAATGTCATCGTTTATGTTGAGGATATAACCCACAATTTGATGGCAGTTGCTTCCGTTCTGTCCAGGAAAACTATGCTGAAGAATCTCTATGCCGTTTCCTCCCGCCGACCTAGCTTCTTGTTTGGCGGCCTCGATGACGGTCTCCCAGTCGCAACGGGATGTAAAGCCACCGTCAACAACACTCACATTTCCGATCACTTCGGCATTTTCAGGCACCACTTGAGACAAATCATACACAGTCACTTCAGAAGTTGCATCCAAAGGAGGCAATGGCTTTGTGATTTGCTTGTGAATCTTAGGTGAGCAAGAGCAAAAACAAACGGCTAATGCACACAAAAACAATAAAGCTTTTTTCATGTCTGTTTGTTTTGAATAATACGCAACAAAAATACAAAAATTGGAATAATGCCAAAAACATGGTATTTTTGCATTGTTAAAACACGAAATCATGAAAATCACTGAACAAGATAAAGCTTTTATGCGCGAGGCCATTCGGTTGGCCGATGAGAGCGTGCAAAACGGCGGCGGTCCCTTCGGGGCAGTCATCGTGAGGGACGGTGAAATCATAGCTGGCAGCGCCAATAGCGTGACCCGCGACAATGACCCCACCGCCCATGCAGAAGTGAACACCATCCGTCAGGCCTGCCGCAAACTGGGCACCTTCGACCTTTCGGACTGCGTCATCTATACCTCCTGCGAGCCTTGCCCCATGTGTCTGGGCGCCATCTATTGGGCGCATATCAAGTGCATCTATTACGGCAACACGAAAAAGGATGCCGCCGCCATTGACTTCGCCGACGACTTCATCTACAAGGAGTTGGAACAGCATATAACCGAGCGTTCCGTACCGTTCATTCCTTTGCTGCGCGAAGAGGCCATCAAGACCTTTGAGGCTTGGGAAGCAAAACAGGATAAAGTGGAATACTAATCTTCTGCATAAAGATAATAGCCTATCTTTGCAGCCGCAAATCGTAAGATTCAACGAAGTTAAAACCAAGCTGCACCACGATGAGATGAAGACAATGTAGTGCCGCTTTGGAAGTGGTTGTTGGGAGAATAGAAAAACAAACCCCGCAAGAAAGGTTTTCCTGCAGGGATGTTTGTTTTAGGGATGGCGAATCCTCTACATAGCCTTTGCATATTATGGTTTTGGATAATTTGCTGTAATATTCACACTGAATGGATTATTAAAATGGTGCTCCCCACCATCTGTTGTATGAATACTACACTCAGCATTGTTGCCGGTTATATTTGCTGTTTCATACGTTGAATCTGCTGTACGAGGAACATATATGTGCATCATATTGTCACCCTCTTCTTCTGGCGCAAGCACCATTAAATGAGGTATAGGCCAGTGCACAGAGTCCTTATTACCATAATCATATTCTAATAGCGCAGCATCATGTCCGTTAATATCCGTTTTGGTCCACATTACTCTGTAAGGTGTCTCTCTCGGAATAGATTCATCAGAACCGGTGTAGTGGTAAACTCCGTTGGCATACATTGTATCTTGTTTCGTTTGAGGTTCGAAATTATCGACCATATAGTCTCCTTCGTTGAAAGGATAAGACATTTGAAGAGTTTTTGTCTTGCCGACTGTATCCAGTCCAAATGTACCAACAAGATCTCTGAATGCATAATCAACAAGATCCCAGTTTGCGCCCACTGTCGGATTATCCGGAGTAGGATTGTCCGGAGTCGGGTTATCCGGTACTACCGGATCCGGAGTTATCGGTTCCTCAATCTTTTTACATGAAGAGTTAAACAGCGACATAGCCGCCATTGATAAAGCACATAAAACTCCCATTACACTCTTACCGACTCTTCTTGTTGCCCCGGCATTTGCTGAATGTCCAAAAGCTACAGGTGCAGCATGTTTACAGTCACAATTTTTACGCTGGTAATTGTAACTGTTTTGATAATTGTTAATTGGTAATACTCTCATTTTTACCCCCCTTTTTTTCACTAATCTAGCATAAATACTTATAATATGCAAGTGTGTATATATTAGAATATATAAAAAATTTTATATTTAAACTTGTGAGAAAAAATCCGTTTTTCTCGCAAGCTCCGTGGAACGGTTTTGGGGCAGTTTTTGGATTTTTCCGCACCCTCAATTCCTTTTATTTCATCTTTTTTGAAACCTTTTGAAATACTTCTTCAAAACTCTCAATCGGCACAAGTTTGTATCCGCAATGTTCTGCAAGAGTCCCGCCCATCAAAAATAATTCCTCCTGCGGGTACCTTCTGCATATTCCGGGTCGGGTTTTATGTATTTTGCATTTGTGAGTTTCCGGGTCAAGGTTTGTACATTCAAAAACAAGTCCTGTTTCATCTTTATCAATTACCTTTAAATACGTATAAAAAGGATGCAGCCTTTGCAATCTTTTAAATTCTTCTTCCGTCTGAATTACACCCCTATGCTTTACATAAATTCTTTGACAGCACCTGCCGCAACACTTACATTCCCCGACTCTATAATATTTTCTCCTTAATATATAAAGATAAAAAAACTTTTTAATCTTACTGAACATTTACAATCCTTGATTTCGCCAGTTTGTATTCGGACGAAGTTTCATCAGCCAAGGTCATTATTTTTGTAAAATATTTATTCGATTTTACGTAATTTCCTTCCGAATGGTAAAGTGCACCTTTTTCAAAACAAGTTCTGATTATTCTCTCTTCAGGATTGAAAAACTGTTTTATTTTTTGAATGATATTCTCATATTTTTCAGAAAGTTTGGTATCCAAAATTACACAGTTCTCATATTCAAATAACGCCAAGATGTAATTATTATTTTTATAATATTTTTCAGCCATATTAATATGTTTCTGAACATCGTTTTCGTTAACCCTTGTCTCAAGCTCCTTTATTGTTTTTATAATATCGTAATACTCTTTCTGTCTGCTTATTACAAGCGGAAGCATTCGTTTCAAACAACAGTATGAACCTGTAATGTCTCCGGTCAATATCATAACGGAAGATAATTTCTTTAATATGTCAATAGACTTGGAATCCAAACAGTAAGCCTGTTCCAAATACATTTTAGCCTGCGCATAATCTTTTTTTTCATAATAAATTTTGCCCAAAAGATTATTAATATCAAAATTTGTCGGAAAATTATTTACCGCATATTCGAGTGCCTGAATAGCAGTATCGTTGTCATTCATAGAAACTGCTCGTAAAGCCTTTTTATAAAAACTGTTTCCAATCTCGGCAAACTCATCAATGCTCTTTTTTATCTCCTGATAATGTGATGAATCTTTATCTTTAGCATACTTTAGATATTTACCGTAAAAATATACCGAGTAAAATTTCATATCTTTGGAAAAATATGTTGTTGCCAAATTTAGGCACACAGATTCATCATCCGGTTTGTATGAATACGATGTAATCCAATATTCGATAGCTTTTTCAAGATTTTGTTTCTTAAAACAAATATTGCCTAAAAATGTATAAGATGGATTTTTAAATTCTTCTAAATTTATCGAGCGCGTAAAATAAAGCTCCGCATTATCCATATCCTCAAGCCGATAATAGCACCGTCCGATTTCATAGCAAAGCTTGTACGAATAGCCGGAATTAACCATATCAAGGTAAAGCCGAAGAGAGTTTTGATAATCTCCGGTTTTATATAATGCTTTTGCCGCTTCCAGTTTCTGGTTCTCGATATCAGCATTATCCTGTATGTAATATTCCGACGACGCCATAATAAAATTATATCACGATTATAATTCTAAGTCATTCCGGAGTTTTAAGTTTTGTGCAAGTTCTTTCATTACATCATCTTCATACACGTCAACAACGCCTTCTTTAAAAAGCTCCTGCATCTTTTCCAAATGAGAAAAATCATTCTCATCGCTCATCGCAATTGCATTAAATTTTTTGATATCGCAATCTCGTCTGAATAATTCCATGGCATTTGCAGAAATCTCTGTTTTATCAACATAAGGATTTTGACCATATGATGAAGATTTGGCAGAATTAGCTCTCGCAAGCGCAATATTTACTATATTGCTCTGACTTTCCAGCTGAGACTTATAGAATGTGTCGTTATCGTTTATGTTGTTAAACATTAAGCCCTAATCTCCCCTTTTTACCCATCTATATTATTCTATATTTTTTCGGTTTTGTTATCAACTGTTTGAAGTAAATTTTATTATATTAAAACTTGTAGAATATCAAATAAAATGTTAAAATGGAATTTGAAGGATTTATGAGAAAAAAGAAAGTATTGGCAATATTACCTGTCAGCATTGGCGGCAGGCTTACTATGAGCAGTATAATTGACGGTTACAGACAAAATAACTGTAATGTTACTGTTTACGATGAATTGTTCGACAACAATCTCAAAGAAGTTCTTGAAAAAAAATACTCTCAAATTCTTGGCTACGATTATTCAGGCTTGAAGATAAAAATTGATAACGGGCTTGAAATTCCTTCTGTTAACTATTTTTCAGACGATTTAAGAAGCAAAACATCCGGGCCTTATTGGGAAAAATATCTGCCGTATTTAGAAGATTCCGATAATTATACTTTTTATTGGGATAAGGTACTTACCAGTTATGAAACGTTTAAGAACATTCATTATCTTCCGCATTTTGTAAACTTCGATGTGTACAAAGACTTAGGCGTTGAACCTGAATTTGATATTATGTTCGCCGGCAGATTGGATACGGAATACAGGCTTAGTTTTTTTGAAGAACTCGTATTGAAGCTTCCTCATCTGAAAATAGCTTGGTATGCAATTGAAAAACATCGTGAAGATGCTAAAAAACGTGCAAAATATCCTGAAATTATTGATTTGTGTTATCAAGGGTTTATTGATAATGAAAAAGATATGGCATACGCAATTAACAAAGCAAAAATGGTTTTTAACATAAATGCACAAGGCATATCTTCCCTAAATTACAGAACATTCCAAACCGTTGCTTGCCGTCGCCTTATGATAAGCGATTATCGTGATGAACTGGCACTTTTTGAAGGCAATATGCCATTTTATGAAGATTTCTCTGACTTAACCTTCAAAATTGAAAACTATCTTGATGATAACAAAGCTTATGACAGAGTTGTTAATGAGTGTTACGATATTGCGTATCAAAGTCATAATTCAAAGTCTTGTACAAAATATATGCTTAATGTTGTTAAATAAAAAAAGGAAGAACATTAATGTTCTTCCTTTTTGCTTGCATAAACCGGAAATTATAACTTAGAAGCAACCATTTTAGTTGTTTCAGCCAATCTTGTAGAATAACCCATTTCGTTATCATACCAAGAAATAATCTTAACTTGGTTTCCGCCCATTACACGAGTTAATAAAGCGTCAACAGTTGAAGATTGTGAAGTACCGATAAAGTCAGATGATACTAACGGTTCTTCTGTATAACATAGAACGTGTCCATCAGCACCTGCTTTAAGAGCTGCATTAACTTCTTCAACAGTAACTTCTTTACCTACTTCAAATACAACGTCTACTAAAGAAACGTCCGGAGTAGGAACTCTCATAGCAAAACCATCCAATTTACCTTTTAATTGAGGTAATACAAGAGCTACAGCTTTTGCAGCACCTGTCTTTGTAGGACAAATGTTAAGAGCGCCGGCTCTTGCACGACGTGGGTCTTTGTGACCTGCATCAAGAATTCTTTGGTCACCTGTGTATGAGTGAACAGTTGTCATCAAACCTTTTACGATACCGAATTTTTCATCGATAACCTTAGCTACAGGAGCCAAGCAGTTTGTTGTACAAGATGCCATAGAAATTACGTTGTGTTTTGCCGGGTCATACATATTATCGTTTACGCCTAAAACTATTGTAATATCCTCGTTTGTAGCCGGAGCTGAAATAATAACTTTCTTAGCACCTGCAGCGATGTGAGCTTTTGCTTTTTCGCCGTCTGTAAAGAAGCCTGTTGATTCAACAACAACTTCTACTCCCAAATCTCTCCAAGGAAGATTTGCAGGATCTTTTTCAGCAAAGAATTTAATTTTCTTTCCGTTTACAATAATACCTTCGTCGTAAGCTTCTACTTGGCCGTCGAATTTACCCATTACTGAGTCATATCTGAACAAGTGAGCTGCATCTGCAGGTTTTAAACCCGGGTCATTGATTGCAACATAGTCTATTTCATTAAAAATACCTTCTCTGATAGCTGCTCTCAGAGTGTTTCTGCCGATTCTTCCGAATCCGTTAATTGCTACTTTTACCATAATTTTTACTCCTTCTTATTAGTAAAACTTCTCTTAACGTATTAAGTGTAATTCAAACACAAGGGTAAAACAAGGGGGTAAATAATATGGGGGAAATTGTCTATTTTCTCCTGATTCGATTTAAAAGCTCTCCTGCATATTCCATTCTGAACATTATATTTAGTCCCGAATATGTTAGGAGACATAAAATCATTATTCCTGCAATCTTTAATGATTCAAACATATATTTTGAAAAATTCAAAGTATCAAAATATTTGCACGCAAAAAGACATACAAAGAAAGTTAAAAATCCGGAAACAAGCATTTTCCCAAAATTAAAAAATAGTATGCCAAAATCCAATTTGATTTTTTTATGTATGAGCATGCCTAATATTGTTGCGTTGAAAAGCGTTACAAATGATGTTGAAAGCGTAATTCCTGCAATTCCCATATTTAGCTTTAAAATCAAAAGCCAGTTTAAAAACACCTTTAATACTATTGCATAGAGTGCAATTACGAATGGTGTTTTTGAATCATTAAATGCATAGTAAATTCTTGTAATTGAATCTCTGAATACGTACGGAAGAATTGAGAATGATAAGAAACATAGTGCCTCTGTTACCATAAGAACTGCATTTGAATTAAATGCACCGCGTTCAAATACCAAAGAAACACCATCTTTTGCGACAAGCAATATCAAAATAATTATCGGAATACTTGCAAACAGTAAAACACCTACCCCTTTATTAAAATAGTCTCGTATTTCTTGATATTTGCTTTCTCCTTGACCTGCAAGACGAGAAAATAAAGGAAATAAAGGAACAAGAAATGCAGTAACCAATATTCCCACAGGGAATTGAAAAATTCTGTTCGCAAAGACAACAGAAGTCCATGCTCCTTCTTGTAAAGTTGATGCAAAAAACATATCTACATAAATTCCGATTTGACCGATTGTTGAGCTTAATATTGCAGGAAATAAAAGCTCCAATATATTCTTAAACTGCGGATTGTTGATTAGATCAAAATTCGGTTTTAATTTATAACCTATATTTCTAACTGCCGGTAATTGGAGAGCCAGCTGCGCAATCGCACCTAATAGCGTGGCTGAAGCAAGTACTATTCCGAAATTATCTTTACCGCCGGCAATAAAAACAGAAATTATAACTGTAAGACTTAGCATCATAGGAGAAAGATTTGGCAAAATATACTTTTTATGACAAACCAATAATCCGTAGTAAATACCTATAATTCCCCCTACAAGAATTATAGGTGACATTATTTTAAAATGCTGTGACGCAAGATTTATTAGTTCTGGAGAACCAGCAGATATAATTATTCCCATAATTTTGTCTGCAAAGAAAAATCCTGCAATCGCTATAATCGCAAAGAACAGAAAAGTTATGGTTAAAAAAGTATTATAAAGCCGATTTATTTTTTCATCTACATTAAAATCATTTCCCAAAAGTTTTGAAAAAACAGCAACAACTGCACTATGAAAAGGCCCGCCGACACCGCCCAGTATAATTATAGCAAGTGAAGGTATTTGCAGTGCATAAAAATATGCATCAGATATCATAGTCGCACCGTAATAATTTGCAACAACCATATCCCGCACAAATCCCATTAACTTACTTGCAATTGTGACAAGCGCAATAAGCCAGGCTGCTTTTAAAATCCCTCCGGTTTCATTATTCACCTATCACTCTCCTCATTATTTATAAGGTTTTTATTTGTATTTGTATTATAACTTTCAACCAATTCTATATAAACTTTCATAGGCAAATAGCTCGGATAAAATAAGATTTTGTTCTGTCCGTCTTCTATTAACCTTGAAATATCAATTTTTGTTTCTTTTTGAAAAAATGGCCTGTTAACACTTAACTCATGTGTTTTTCCGTTAATCATCACATTAATTTTTGGTGCAGACGGCCCTATAATAACTATATGTGCGCGCCCCACCGGTGCCCAAAAATTTTGTTCGACTTCTTTACCAATTATACTAACCGGAGTTGTGCCCAAAGAAATCCCTTTATAATAATGCCTCAATATATTGTAATAAGGCTGATGAAGCTTAGTCGCCATATAGCCGGCTCCAAACTGGCTCATTCCGACGCCATGCCCAAATCCTCCGCCATAAGCTGTTATATCTGTTATATTTCCCATATTATCAAGTTTTTTTTCAAAAATTACGTTTGCACTCGGAAGAGAGATCCCATCCTTTTGGAATACTCTTCTTATAACGAGCTCTTTAGAAATTCTGTAGCATCCTTTTGAGGTCATTAAATCGAGTTCCATTACCTTTCCTGATGGTCCTCTTTTCATCACTTTGATATCTTTAATTTTTCCCAGAGTATCATTTTCTCTAAAAGCAGGATTTATAAACCCGGTTTTTGACTGTGCAACAAGAGTTTTCTTTAAAATATTTTCAAGTTCGCCAACTCCCCATTCCTTCTGCCACCTGTAATATGGTGATTCAATATCAAAAGAAGGAATCTTAGACGAATAAAATTCCTTAGCTTTTTCCTCAGTATCAAGCATTCCAAAGTTTTCTTTGTCCGGAACTGCAGTCAGATAAGGTTTTGGAACAGAAGGGAACACTCCTGTTAAATTATCCGAAAAAGAATTCGAGTAACTCTCCGTGTAACCACCTGCTGTTGAACTGTAAAGAGTTAATATCGGTTCATGATTGTACAAAGCCACAATACCATTAGTTTCCATAACAGCTCTGGTCGCTAAATCCTCTTCCGTGTTAGCTCCAAAATACACTTGACTTGCTACGCTATCAACAACATTAAATTCATCGTAAGCCTGCGTTCTGGGCGTCAAAACATAATTTCTTGCAGCAACTGCTTGAGCTTTTAATGCTTCAAGCCCAAATCGAACAGGCATTTCATTCGGAACAACACCTTTTAAATATTCTTCCAAATCGATAACGTTTACAAGATAAAAACCCCTGTGTTCTTTCTCTTGAACAAATTCAAACATTCCGCCATATAAAGCCTGTTTTCCTTTTCTTTTTAACCCTCTTACCCCTAATTGTCCTGATTTACAGACAATGTTAAATTCATTCAGAGTCGCACCTAATCCCCCAACGATGACTTCCATGCCGGAAAGGAGATTAGTTACCTGAATATCAGTATTTGGTTCTACATGCAAAAGCGATTTTCCGTCTTTATCACAAATATCCGACTCCGCCGTTGCATATACAACAACCTGCTGACGCAAAACATTTTGAAAATTGTTATCCGTAATCCCGACACGTACATTCTTTCCGGCTTCTTCAACAAAGGCTGCAGAAACCGGTATAATAGATAATATCGCCAAAAAACAAAATATTTTTATCAGCAACTGCCGGTAAGATTCTGAAACAAAATCAGAATGACATAAAGAATAAAAAACTTCTTTTATTTTGTCTCCCAAGTTGTACCTTCCTTGGAATCTTTTAACACAATTCCGGCATTATCAAGCGCAATACGGATTTTGTCCGCTATTTCCCAATTTTTTGCTTCTCTTGCTTCTTTTCTCTTTTGAATTATTTCTTCTATACTTGTATAACTTTCACCTAACTCTGCGGAAATATCTTCCAGCTTTGCTGTAAGTTCCTCTTCAGATAAGACAGCTTTCTCAAACTTGAACCCCAGTGTTGTTGCCAATTTATAAAGCAAAGTATATGCATAATCTACATTTTTGTTTGATTTATTAGTTAAATCAAACAGAACTGCAAGCGCTTTAGAAGTATTTAAATCATCATCCATGGCTTCAACAAATTGACCATATTCCTCGTATTTAGTAATGTCCAAACTCTCATTTACATTGCCTACAGCATTTAATATCCTTTTTACACCATTAGCAGCTGCCTGCAAAGCCTCATCAGAAAATTCAACAGGCATCCTGTAATGGTTTGTCAGAATGAAAAATCTTATTGTATTAGAGTCATATTTTTTGAGTAAATCATCAATAGTCAGAAAGTTTCCCAAAGATTTCGACATTTTCTCTTTGTTAATTGTAACAAAACCATTGTGAAGCCAATAATTTACAAATTTGCAACCATTGGCACATTCAGATTGTGCAATTTCATTTTCATGGTGGGGGAATATTAAATCCGCACCACCTGCATGAATATCAATAGTTTTTCCTAAATATTTACGACTCATAGCAGAGCATTCTATGTGCCACCCCGGGCGTCCTATGCCCCAAGGTGAATTGTAGCCAAACTTTTCATCTTTTTTCCACAGTGCAAAATCAAGCGGGTCTTCCTTTTGTACACCAACTTCAATTCTTGCACCGCTCTCTAATTGATCAATCGGTTGTTTTGAGAGTTGTCCGTATGCAGGAAATTTCTTTACTCTGAAATACAAATCTCCGTTTGCTTCATATGCAAACCCTTTGTTCACCAAGTCCTTGTTCATGGAAATCATTTCGCCCAAAGTTTTTGTAGCAAAAGGTTCGATATCAGGGGGTAAATTATTTAGAGCCTTCATGCTTTCAGAAAATTTACCATACCAGTACTTTGAAACTTCTTCAGGTGTTTTGTTTTCTTTTTCGGCTTTTTTTAGAATTTTATCATCAACATCTGTTACATTTCGGCAATACGTGACGTCATATCCTCTAAACTTAAGATACCTGTATAAAACATCCCAAGTTATATAACACCTTGCATGTCCTAAATGTGCATTATCGTAAACTGTCGGGCCACAAACATACATTTTAACTTTATTCGGCTCAATAGTTTTAAACTCTTCAACATGATTTGTGAATGAATTGTGCAGTTTCATAAAAAACACTCCCTTTTTCGTCATTAATTCTATAACAAACCGATATAAATGTAAAACTGATAAAAAAAGA
>JAEEGK010025889.1_pt1 | contig 11990 bp, 9 predicted proteins | sample 8958771 | NCBI WGS metagenome assembly JAEEGK01 (sample SAMN16246547, study PRJNA631951) | gut metagenome | biome: gut microbiome; feature: rumen; material: SC-attached | host: Bos | place: Iran: Karaj | collected 2018-10 | reverse complement strand
AGCATATTTCAAAATGTTTCGAGTGCCTGAGCCCAAATCTTCCACCCAATCAAACTCTCGGAAAACCTTAACTATAAGCGGATTTTTGGTGTAATTACCTAATTCTTTGATATTTACAGTTCCCTCGTTCATTGTTGGAACAAGTCGCGTTACATTTTTGGTAACAACCCTGTCTTTGAAAATCTCTACAAAATGTAACACTTTCTGTTATGTTTTGTAGAGATTTTTTATTAATCTTATTCCTTGCCTAACCTTTCGCACATCGGCAAGAGTTTTTCTATCGCCGATACTATGCGACGTTGCTCCGCAAGCGGGGGAAGAGGAATGCAAATTCTTGAATAATGAGCATATCCAAAATTAGGTTGCATTCCTGACAATTGTCCTAATAATTGATTTTTAAAGAAATCTGATTGAACAATATAGTATAAGAATAGATTGTCAGCCAAATCTTTAAAAAATCTCAATCTCAATGTACTTGTATTCATCATTATGGTATCGTCGAGATTGTAGATTGCAACCTTGCCCCAACTACCACCTGAACAAGAACAAACAATATCACCTTTATTAACGGTTAAATGTAAATATTTTTCCTTATATTCTGCCGTGTCAACAAATAGTTGTTTTAATTGCAAATCAACTTTTCCGTTCAAAATGTTTGTTACACACAATAACTGTGTGCCACAATTTCTATACTGCCATTTCCTTATGCCTGCACCTTCTTGAATCACAGATACATCTGAAAGTTGAACCCACTTCCACGAAGATGGAATATTAAATGGATACTCATCTTGTTCATAATAAGGTTTTGTAGTCGCCTTTTTATAAACAAGTTTCTTTTCTACCAAATCCTTCTTGGCTTCCGTTAAAGCATCTAATAATGCATCTGCGTTGCCGTCGGCGGCGCACTGCGGCACAAGACGGCCTTGAACGGCTTCTTGCAAGATGGCTTTTTTGGCAGTTTGACCTATCGTACTGTTTAAGGCGTTGATTACCAATTCCTTTTTGCCGTATTCGTCTATCAATGGCAATAGTTTTTCAATGGCAGAAACTATGCGGCGTTGCTCCGCGAGTGGGGGAAGTGGCAACATATAATTTCTAATTGTTTCTGTTCCCAATTCTATTTGATTTGTACTACCCGAACAGCGTTCTTCAAGACCTATTTGAATGAACGGTGAAATCAAATAATAATACAAATACTTACCCTCAATTTGTTTGTTTCCTCGCACTACTGTAATATGAGAATCCGCAACAAATTTAGGATAAACAGAAAAAACATATTCTTCAATATATCCTGTTCTACCAACAGTTCCGCCACCTGTCGAATTAATGATTGTATCACCGATTTGAAGATATTGTTCTTCCGAATATCGTTCAATTGTCTGTTTGTCAGCGAACAAACATTTTTCAGTATATATTTTGTCCCATTGGTTGCATTTTTGAGCCATTATCGGCAAAATTTTATCGTCTCCGTATTTTGGAGATTTACCACGATGTAAATAATCGCACACTTCCCCCAATCTTACCCACACCCAACTCTCGGGAATGTCGAATGGGATTTCGTCGTCGGCGATGGGCGGAAGGGGTTTTGAGGATTTGGATTTTGCGGACTTCTGTTTTTCGGCGCGGATGGCGTCTAAGAGTGTGCGGGCGTTGCCGTCGGCGGCGCACTGAGGCACAAGACGGCCTTGCACAGCCTCTTGCAGAAGGGCGTTTTTGAGGTCTTTTGCGGTCATTGTTTTCATAGTGTTTCGTTAATAAGTTGTTGTAAAGTTTTTTTGTCAGGCAGCACGGTCTGATACTTGCTTGCAAAAATCTGTGTGTTGTCTTCGGGCAGAGTAATCTCCACAAGGGCGTCATCTTTCTTTTTGCACAAAACAATGCCTATTGTTTTATTTTCGTGTGCAAGTTTTACAAAACGGTCGTAAAAGTTAACGTACATCTGCATTTGTCCGAGGTCTTGGTGAGTGATTTCACCGATTTTCAAGTCTATCAAAACAAAGCACTGCAAAAGACGGTTGTAAAACACCAAATCTATATAAAAATGCTTTTCCGAGAGTGTAATGCGCACTTGTCGCCCCACAAATGTATAGCCCTTACCAAGTTCCAAAAGGAAAGTTTCAAGGCGGCTGATAATTTGAGTTTCGAGGTCGGATTCTGAATACACGTTTTTCTCGTCCAATCCCAAAAATTCAAGCACGTATGGATCTTTTACAATATCTTCGGGCGTTTGTACAGTGATACCGCTTTCTGAAAGTGTTTTTACTTTTTCTTTGTCGCGGCTAAGAGAAAGCCTTTCGTAGAGCGATGAATCAAACTGCCGTTTCAACTCGCGCAGACTCCAATTTGAATTTTTTGATTCAATTTCATAAAACTTGCGTTCGTCTTTGTTGTCGATACCCATCAGGAAAAGGTAGTGCGACCAACTGAGGCTGAATTCCGCAGACAGTGTCTGCGAAATTGATTTGCCCGGCACTTCTGAACATACAGGATAAGAGATGTAGAATTTTCGCATCTGCTCGATGTTTCTTTCCGAAAAACCTTTGCCATAACGCTGCGTCAGGTCTTTTGAAAGGCGGGACATCAATCCCGAACCGTATTCGGCACGTTCTTTTCCGTTTTGTTCGTATTCCACAATGTATCTGCCAATTTGCCAATATGTTTGCACAAGCGTATTGTTTACCGCCGTAGCAACACTTTTACGCGCATATTCGAGCAATTTGCCAACGCTTTCTACGAGGGCGTTGTATGTTGTGGTGGCTATACCGTTGTTCTTGTTCATAATAGTTCTCCGTTTTGAGCCTGTTGGTGCAATGCTGTAATCTGAGCCAAAAGGTTGTCGATGTCGGCATTGAGCGCAGAGCGTTTTTCTTCGTAGTTGGCGATAGTTTCTTGAAGGCTGAGTATCACTTCTTCTTCGTGCGGATAGCCGCAGAGGTCGAGGTTGTAGCCGCCGTCGATGAGTTCCTGTGTAGAATAGCATTTTGCCTTTGGGTTGCCGTCGGCGTCGGTGATTTCGGTGCGGTGGTTCCACCATTGGATACAGTCGTCAAAATGTTTCAACTCCATCGGCTTTGTCTTGCTAAAATGCTTGCGGTCGTTTGGAATGTCCACACGGTAAAACCACGTTTTGCCTTCCGGCTCGGTGTTGTTGAAAAACAAAATATTGGTGGTAATGCTTGTGTATGGTGCAAAAACGCTCTGCGGCATACGTACCACGGTGTGGAGGTCAAACTCGGTGAGGAGCGATTTTTTGATGTTGTTTTTTGTGTTGTCGTTGCCAAAAAGAAAACCGTCGGGGATGATTACCGCCGCGCGTCCGTTTTTTTTGAGGCGGTGGAGTATCAGAGCAAGAAACAGGTCTGCCGTTTCGCTCGATTTAAAGTCGGGCGGGAAAAAGTCTTTTACGTCGTCTTTTTCGCTGCCTCCGTATGGAGGATTCATCAATATAACATCAAAAGCGTCGTTTTGCGTGTAGTCAAGGAGTTTTTTGCTGTTGAGCGAATTGCCGTGCCTGATGTCGGGGCTGTCTAAGTCGTGCAAAAGCATATTGGTGACGCACAGCATATATGGAAACTGCTTTTTTTCAACGGCGTGAACCGAGGTGTAAATTTGGTCAATTTCTTTGGCAGAGAGGCTTTCTTTTGACTTCTTTACGGCTTCGAGCTGTTTAATCCAACTTGTGAGGAATCCGCCCGTACCGCAGGCAAAATCTGCCATTGATTCGCCAATCTGCGGCTTTATCATCTTTGCCATAAAGTCGGTAACGGCACGTGGCGTGTAAAATTCGCCCGCGCTGCCCGCGCTTTGCAGTTCTTTGAGAATGGTTTCGTAGATTTCGCCAAAAGCGTGTGTTTCTTCGTAAGTGTCAAAATTGAGTTCGTTGATGATATTAACAATCTGACGCATAAGCACGCCGTCTTTCATATAGTTGTTGGCGTCCTCAAATGTGGCTTGCACAATTTTTTGCCTAATCGGGGTGTCGGGTGTTACCGTTATGCCCTCGATGGTTTCTATGATGTTGCCCTCGCCGTCGGTGATAGTGGCGTTTTTGCCTTTGAGGACAACAAACAGCACGTTGTTGACAAAATTGAGCAATTCGTTGCCTGTGAGGTCAATATTATTGCCCCAATTGCGCCAACGCAGTTTTTCGGGGATTATGGATTTGTATTTTGGGTCGTCGAATTCCCAATCGAATTCTTTTGCGTCGTAAACTTTCAAGAAAAGCATCCACGCAATTTGTTCAATGCGTTGAGCGTCGCCGTTGATGCCGGCGTCGTTGCGCATAATGTCGCGGATACGTTTTACAAAACTTGTCAAGTTGCTCATTTTTGTTATGCTGCTTTATATAGTTCTTTTGTAATTAGTTGCAGAGCCTCGCGGTATTGGATGTTGCCACCAAAAAACGAAGCAATGCGGCTTGGTTTTCCGTATTTGGTGAAAGGTGTTTGTTTCAAAATTTCGGTTGATTCGATGTCGTAGATACCGAGTTCGGCGTATTTGTCTAACAAAGCGTCGATTATCTCGCGTGCAGCGGCAGAATATTTGCCAAAGACGTCGCGTTTTTTTACGTTGTTGGCTCTTTCGCGGCGGGTGAGCGGCTTTTGGTTGAATGCGATGTGGCATATAAAATCAAAATCGTCCACGTCGTCCATATTCTGACCTTTTTTCACGAGGTCGATGTCGATGCCCTTTTCTTTGAGCATATCGCGGATAACCTCTTTTTTCTGTTCGGCGTTCCACTTGCGGATAAAGTTTTCGAGGGTTTGATACGTGCCGAGAATGCTCTCCTTGGTGTAGTCTTCGATAGATTCTTGACGAAGGAGTTTGCCGTCGGTATCATAGATAGAAACAAGGCGTTGAAGCACGTTTACCCTTACGCTGCCTTCGCCCACAATCTGCACAATGCGCCTATTGTCGGTGCCGGCGGGTTCATCGGTGCTGCCGTCGCCGGTGATGTTGATTTCGCCGGAGTCGGTTTGGGTGTCGTCATCGTCGTCGTCCTCACCAAAACCCTCGTCCTGCACAATCTCGCCATCCCATTCGGGGTCGGCAAAAAGTCGGCTTACACGGCGGAAATCCATTATTGTAAAATGCGTTTTGCCTTCGTTGTATCTCAGTCGTGTACCGCGTCCAATTATCTGCTTAAACTCTGTCATTGAGTTTATCAACTCGTCTAAAACAATGAGTTTCACCATCTTGCAGTCGCTGCCTGTGGAGAGTAGTTTTGATGTTGTGGCAATAACGGGATATTTTGCGCTTACGGAGATAAAATAATCGAGTTTTGATTTTCCGTAATTGTCGCTGCCCGTGATTCGCACCACATACTGCTCTTTTATGTTGCCGAGTTTGTCGCGCTGCACCATATTAGGATTGAGGTTGTTGATGGCAATTCTCATTCTTTCGGCGGCATCTTCGGTGGGGCAAAAGACGATGGTCTTAGACATCGGGTCGGTTTCTTTGAGGTATTTTGTAATTTCGGAAGCCACCTCGTTGATGCGGTCTTGGATAACGATGTTGTAGTCGTAGTCGGCGAGGTTGTAGATACGGTCTTCGATTTCGTCGCCGTTGATGTCGCGCTGTCCCTTTTTGGGTCGCCACTCGTCGTCGATGTTGGTATGCACGTTGATTACCTTAAACGGCGCAAGAAAACCGTCCTCGATGCCTTGTTTGAGGCTGTAACGGAACACCGGCTCGCCAAAATAATCAATGTTAGACACATAGCGGGTTTCGCGCGGGGTTGCGGTCATACCTATCTGAAAAGCACTGCTGAAATAATCAAGTATTTTTCTCCAACGCGAATCAGCCTTAGCCGAGCCGCGATGACATTCGTCCACAATCACAAGGTCAAAAAAATCAGGGTCGAAATATTCCCTGTATCTTGCAATTTCGTTGTCGATTTCTTCATCGGTTTCGACGTCATCGTCAGAATGGCGTTTTGCGCCGTCAAGTTGTTGATAAAGAGCAAAATAAACCTTGAAAGCCGAAATAGTGGATTTGTCGATTTTTTGGAAATTGATTTTGTGAATCACATTTTTCAACGGTTGAAAATCTCCGCTAATCGACTGATCTACAAGATTGTTTCTATCGGCAAGGTAAAGCACCTTTTTCACCACGCCAGCCTCCAAAAGTCGCCATACAATCTGAAAAGCGGTGTAAGTTTTGCCCGTGCCGGTAGCCATTGCAATGAGGATGCGTTTTTGATTCTTGGCAATGGCTTCGAGAGTGCGGTTTACGGCATTGCGCTGATAATAACGCGGCGGATAAAAATCAGCACCTGAATAAAACGGAGTGTTCATAAGTTTTTCTTCCACAGCCGGCAAAGTGCCTCTCCAACGCGCCATAAGTTGCTCTGCCGAAGGGAAATCCGCAAGCGCAATCTCTTTTTCTAAGCCTGTAATGAAATCGTGTTCAAAAAAACTTTTGCCATTTGAAGTATATACGAAAGGCACATTGAGCAACGTGCCATAGTCGATAGCCTGCTGCAAACCAAACGATGAAGAATGGTTGCAGTCCTTGGCCTCCACGATAGCGATAGGCGTACCCTTGTTGATCCACAGGATATAGTCGCACCGTTTGCCCTTGTCGCGGCTTGGGATGTTGCCCTTGATGCGCACCTTGCCGTCGGTAAAGTTGTTGTCGGACGAAAAAGCGATTTCGAGGTTGTCGTTACGCTTTTTCACCGCCTTCCAAATCTCAGTTTCCATAGTAATCTTTTTAGGATTCCATTTGGATTCGAGAGCGGTGGTGATATACAAGTGCTTGACATCCTCCTCCGACATTTCGCTATGGTCAAAAATCTCACTCATAACAAACCGGTTTTTGTTGTTGGTGCAAAGATAGGGAAAATATTTGAGTTTTGGATAAGTTTTCTCTAATAATGTTTACATCTCCATCGCCGCCAATTTTTCCTCAATTTCCTGAATCGTCGGGATTGTGCCTTCCACCTTTTCGGAATAGAATTTTTCCAAGTCAAACTTTCACAAACCCAACCGCACCGCTTTGTTAATTAATGTTAATTGTCAAAATTCATCATTACTGATTGTCAGCAATTCTAACTTTTTGGTAACTATGAAACGAAAAAGTGCCTTCTTGCGTATTGTTTTTCAATGGATTAACTTTGCAGCGTAAAACAAATCAACAAACAATTTATTAAATAGTAAAAAAATGAAGACAGTACAGCAAATCAAATCAGGAAAGAATTTCAACGCCGTTAACCTCGGCACAATGAACGAAGTAATCAACTACGAACTTCCTATGGGCAAGGACTTTACGCTCAAAGGCAAGGTGTTTCTCTCGCAGGCATTGGGCTTGACTGGTGCCGAAATGAGTTTTCAGACACTTGTGCCGGGTCAGGACAGCGGTTTTCTTCACACGCACAAGACTCACGAGGAGATTTATGTAATCATCTCCGGCGAAGGTCAGTATCAGGTGGACGGCGACATTTTCCCAGTGTCGGAAGGTTCGATTGTAAGGGTTTCGCCCGATGGCAAACGCGCCCTCAAAAACAGCGGAACTACCAATCTGACAATGCTTTGCATCCAATACAAAGCCAATGCTTTCACTGAGAAAGATTCACCAATGGAAGACGGAATTATCCTTAACGAAAAACTCTCTTGGTAACTATGCAGACAGCGTTGGATTTCCTCAAAGCAAACAATGAAGTCGCCTTTGCAACTTGTGAAGGCGGCTTGCCAAAAATCCGTGTTTTTCAGATAATGAAACAGGACGGAACAGTGTTGTATTTTGCCACGTCGTTCAAAAAAGCGGTTTACCGACAGTTGCTGCAAAATCCTGACATCGAGATTCTTAGTATGAAAGACAAAATTTCGGTTCGTTGTTCGGGACAGGTGAATTTTCACGTTGACGACAACATCAAGAAATGGATTTTTGACAACAATCCGGTTTTGTCGCGACTTTACGATAGTTACGATCAATTGGCGTATTTTTCGATGAACATTGCCGAAATGGATTATTACGACCTCGAACCTACGCCGCCGGTGCTAAGGCATTTCAACCTGATAACGGGCGAGGCGGGCAGCGGTTATGTTGGCGAAAAATATTCTTGATTGTTTGGGGAATATTTCGTATCTTTGCGCTATGAATGATTTTCAAGACAAATATAACAAATGCCCTATACGACAGGTAATCAGCAAGTTTGGCGACAAATGGTCGTTGTTGGTGTTGTATTCCATTAATGCGAGCGAAAACGGCGTTTTGCGGTTCAACGAACTTCGCAACTTGATGACCGATTGTTCGCAAAAGATGTTGTCGGCTACCCTCAAACGTCTCGAAAGCGACAACCTTCTATGCCGCAAGGTTTATCCCGTGGTTCCTCCAAAAGTGGAATACTCCCTCACCGACACCGGCAAATCGCTAATGCCTTACATTTCGGGACTGATTCAATGGGCCATCGAGCATTTCGACGAAGTGGCGGGGTAAGAGAGAATTATTTTTGCAATCACAATCAATTTGTTATGGAACAAATACGCGAAATATTTTTGGAAGAAGTCATCGACAACGGAAACGCCCTCACTCTCGATGGTGTGATGACGGTGAAGGACAATTTTTCGTTTTCTGACAGCGATAATTCGCTTAAAATCCACGCTTTGAAATCGTCGAGACCAAGGAAACTGCGTTTTGTTCCCGTTTTGATTTGTAAAAATGGATGTATCTCATTGAAAGTCAACCTGCAAACTTTTTCGCTCAATGCTTTTGATTGTATGCTGTTCCCCACAGGGGCAATTTGTGAGATAGTTTCAGTGTCGGAAAATTGCAGAATAGCCGCCGTCGCTTTTTCTGAAAACGCTTTCAACCTGCCAATCAAAAACTTACTATCGCAGGACGTAAAGAAAAAACTGATGGTAAACCCCATGTTGGTTTCGCTCGGCGACAATTTTTGCACACTTGCTCTCCAATATTACAACCTTATACGCAAAATATTGTCCGACAATAGTTTGACCTATCAGGTGGAAATGGTAAAATCGAATATCAACATAATTTTGGCGTTGATAGCCCAATGTTACGAGCAATCAGAAAAAGATGTTGTACTCTCACGCAACGAACAGATTTTCAATGCCTTTTTGCAGTCTGTCAAAGACAATTGCGTAGAAGACCGCACTGTCAATTTCTATGCCTCAAAACTCTGTATATCAACGAAATACTTGTCGAAAGTGGTAAAAAACGTGAGCGGACGCACGCCATCGGACTGGATAGCTGATTACGTTGTCCTCAACGCCAAAACCCTTTTGGACGAAAACTACACAGCCCTGCAAGTGTCCGAAATGCTCAATTTCCCAAATCCAAGTTTCTTCGGCAAATTTTTCAAGGCTCAGACGGGAATAACGCCGATGCAATACCGCAAACGAACTGACAATTAACATTTTTCTCCCCTTGTCTCAAAGTCTGTAAGTTTTCGTTTCTTCCACGTAATCATCACGAGCAACGCCGCCAATATCAGGCAAAACCATATCGTGTAGCCCGACATCTGCTTGACTGCCAGCATCATTGATTGAATGTTCACCATGCGGATGTTGTCGCTCGAATAGGAAAGCGAGTTTATGAAATATTGTTGATAATATTGCAGTCCGCTGCCAAAAAGCCCCGAACCTATTGCCGGTCCCATTACAGATCGGCTTATTATCATTATGTGAATCCACGACGGCATCAGTCTATATGGCAACCGTTGGTAAGCGTAAATCATTGTTATACTGTAAAGTATAAACATTGAATAGTTTCTGACGATGCTCAAAAAACGGATGTCGCCATAGTAAACGTCGTATTGCACCTGATTATACGTGAACCACATAGTATAGGCAAATCCCAAAAATCCAAGCGCGAAAATATATTTGTATTCCACACCTTTTTTGCGAAGGATTATGATTGTGAGTGCCGCCAATACAAAGCCCACAATGCTCCAATTGCCAAGCATATTGTTGAGATAAGTGTCTGTTTTTAAGCCGATTTGAGAAACCACCGATGTAAGCGACGAACTCGAATTGACAATCATTGCAATGCAATAGACCACTGTGGCGAGCCTAACATTGCGGTATTTCCAAATTTCGTAACGGAAATATCTGTGCCTTTCGTTCAATCGTATATCAATCAATATGTTAGAAATAAGCCCAACAATAAACACGGTACATGCAGTCCATATTTTGTAAGAATTGAACCAGTCGAGAGTTTTGCCATAAACAAGCACAAACGCCGCCGCACACCACGTGACGCATACCGCCGTGCAGTTGGCAAAATGCCTGAGATTGAACGGTCGGCTGTTATATGTCAATTCGGGCAAATCCTCTTCTGACGAAGCCGACTCGTCGAGCGATGTCCAACCGCGCGGTTTCTCCAAAATCACTACCACAATTGCCAAAAATGTCAGCAAAACCATTATCAGCGAATAGACTTCTTGCCAATGGTAATTGTATGCGTAATAGGCAGTTATCCATGTGCCAAGTTGGCCAACCGACATAAAAAACACATTGGCAATCGGCACCATGGCAGATTTGCCGTTTTCGGTCTTGTCCCAACCTTCTTCGGTATCTGCATCGCCTTGCGGTCCGAGCATCTGGCGAAAATCAACACCAAGAAGCAACCGCGCGAATGTGGCAAAATTGACAACAATCAACGTAAACCTTACAACGCCCATCGCCAATGAAATAAGTCCGAGCAATACCGGGTCGGCGGCACGCTGAGCGCACGCACTCAATACAATTAGCACTGCAAAACCAGCCAAAAACATCGTTCTGTGCCGTCTTCGGCAGGCAATCTTGTAGAAGAATGGTGCCGCACTCGCCATGCCTATCATTGCGCAAAGCGAGGCAAATGTGAAATCCTCTGTCCAAATCTGCAACGCGCCGATTGTATCGCCCGCACATGCGCTGTACACCGTGCCCATCGACATCAGCGGCACAAAAAGTATCATCAAAAAAATGATTGCGACAGGCTTCGGCACCCAGTTCCTGAAAACTTGATTATTCATAAAACTTTCAACTTTCAATTGTCAACTTTCAATTGTCAATTTTAACCTTAACCACAGCCATCATTCCTGCCGCCATCTGTTGGAAATCATCATCGGTGATGTCCTCAAAATCGATTCTAACCGGGATCCGCTGTTGAATTTTCACAAAATTGCCAGCGGAGTTGTCGGTAGGCACGAGCGAGAATTTTGAGCCGGTGGCACCCGCAATGGCAGTGATACGTCCCTTGAAAATGTGTTTACTGAGAGCGTCGATGGTAATGCTAACCTCTTGACCCACTTTGAGTTTTTCGGTTTGGGTTTCACGAAAATTGGCAGTAATCCATTTGGGCTGTTCGGTGATGATGTACGTAACTGGCGTGCCTGCGGCAATGAATTGACCTTCCTCGATAGTGCGTCTTCCCAGTTGACCGTCGCAAGGCGCGGTAACCACGGTGTAAGACAGGTTCAGTTCGGCTTGTTCAAGAGCCGCCGATGCCCTGAGAATAGCCGCGCTCATGTTTTGGCGGCGGGTGGAAGCCTCGGCAACTCCCGCTATTGCAGCGTCTTTTTGTTTTTTTACGGCGGCAAGTTTCTCTTGAGTGGCACGGTATTCGGTCTCGATTTGTTCGAGTTGCACGGGCGTTGCGGCATCGGTTTCCACAAGTTTGCGGTAACGTTCAACATCCTTGGCAAGTTTTTGGAGACGCACCTCGATTCCGCTTATCGACGCATCATAAACTTCTGTGCCCGTGGTAGTTCTGTTGACTGTGGCCTCTACACCCTTGCTTCCCGCTTGGGCATCTTGAAGGTTGGCTTGCGCCTGTTTAAGCTGGATGTTGTACTCGCGGCTATCGAGGATAAGGAGCGTGTCGCCCTTTTTGACATGTTTGTGCTCCATAAAAAGCACCTTGTCGATGTAGCCAGTGGCGCGGACGTTGATTGGAATTATGTACTGTTCCACTTGTGCATCATCGCCTATCTGATTGGCAGTGTGGTCTATGAAAAGTTTTATGCCCTCCGTAAGACCCCAAAT
>JAEEGK010025888.1_pt1 | contig 11992 bp, 8 predicted proteins | sample 8958771 | NCBI WGS metagenome assembly JAEEGK01 (sample SAMN16246547, study PRJNA631951) | gut metagenome | biome: gut microbiome; feature: rumen; material: SC-attached | host: Bos | place: Iran: Karaj | collected 2018-10 | reverse complement strand
TTTATGCTATCATTCTGGGACATAGCTATCCCCGCTTTCGCCACCATGCGGAGCGAAAGTAAGCTGGTTTTCAGTATGTTCATACTCGGGTTATTTCTTAAGCTGTTCGATGCTCATATCGAACATTTTCAGCGCCAGTTCATCGTCTGTTTTCTTCTTCAGGTTCTCAATCTCATCTATGATCATTTTTTTCTCTTCAGCATTCAGTGACGATACGTCCTTGCATAGCTCGTAAATATTCAGTGCCTGGGTATTTTTCCTTTCACCCTTAGCTTCCAGGAACCATTTCTTAAACGACTGGAACTTTGACAGCCATATATGTGCGTCATCTATTAATTCAACAGTAACAGAGGAACCGTAACGTTTTTTTATTTCTTCCGCTCTTTTCCTCAAATGCTCTGCCCTCTCCATAACATCACCAACATTAAAACCCTTTGACCTATATTGTGCGGTAGTGGCATAGGTAACAACCAGCTTCCCTTGGATTTCACTCTGCCCCTCTTTCCATTCCATCGCATAGAGATAGCGGTGATTCTTTTCGTTATCCTGAGGATCGATAAAGGCTGCATAAATGTAGCGTGACCCCTTGATGCTGCCTAACATGTAGGAAGAACTGCCGCCAACGGCAACCGACTCGTAGGCATAACCGCTTTTTCCTGGACATCCACTGTTGATGCTATAAGCCTGGTCTTGGTCTTTCTCAAAAGCCCTTTCGATATTCTTCACCAATTGTTTCTGGGCCATAGGGATGGTAAACTCATATACATCCAGCTGTCCCTCCTTAGTGCCCGTCTGCGGATCCCTGTTCAACTTGTGGGTTGTGGAAACGTCTGCACTATTGTCATTAATCAAGGCATCAAACGCCTTCTTGATATTCTCCTGTGCCTGTAAGGCCAGCGGAAGCATCAGCATGATGCCAACCGCTATGATTTGTTTATTCTTCATAAGCTATATCTTTTTCGTTTTCGTTAATATAATAGATGGTACCGTCTTCATGTCTCACTGCTACATAGCCCAAAGCCTCCATCTGGAGCTTGATGGCCAGCATTTCTTCCTGTTGCAGCTGCATCTCCATTTCCATTAATTGCTGTTCCGCCTCTCGTTGCTTGCGCTCCGCCTCAGCCATAAGAATGGATGCCTTGAGGTCGTCGTTAATAGTCGGTTGCGGTTTCCTTCTGCTGCGCTTTAAGGGCTTTGCCGGCTGTACTTGCCAAGGTTGCTCTTGAACTGTATCAGGCTTGGCTTTCTCAATGACAGTCTCTTGCTTCATGCTTGTTGAGTCGGTTTTGGCAATCAGAGGAGCTGCGGGCTGTTGTGCCGTTTGCTGCAACAGAATTGATACATAGGCAACCAGTGCGATGGCAATAGCAGCCGCTATGCTCCAACCTATCCTGCGCTTGCTGTGCTGCTTGGGTCGCATGTCGTCTATCTCCTGGAACATCTGCTGATAGGACAGCCACTCTTCAGGCACGTCATTGCCTTTCAGATAGTCGGCAATGATGTCTTCTTCTTCCAGCGTAGAGGTTCCTTCCATGTAGCGCTCCAGCAGTTGTCCGATGTATTCCTTTGTGTAGTGTATCATTATTTGTTTCTTTGATTGATTTCTTCTAATAGTGTTCGTCGTGCCCGTGCCAGCAGCGTGCTAACTGATGTTTTCTCAATGCCCAGCAAACAGGCTATCTCTTCGTGACTTCGCCGTTCCACCTGCCGCATATATATTAAGGTACGTTGGGTAGTGGGTAGCTGTTGCAGCTTTTCCGTCAGCCATTCTTCGTCTTCTTTCATCTCCAAAGTCTCTTGTGGACTATTGCTGATGCTTGTCACGATGGCTTCGTCAAGCGTTTCTGTCGTTCGTCGCCGTTGGTGGTCTCTTAGCAGATGACGGGCTGCTAACGTCACGATGGCCTCTACTGACCGGTATTTGTCCAGTTCTTCGTGCATCTGCCACAAGCGAAGCATCACCTCTTGGGCTATGTCTTCTGCTTCTTCATTGTCGGCTCCACAACTCCTGCACACCTTAACGGCTTTCATTCGCCATGAGCTGACCTGATGTTCAAATGCACTTTTGTTCATTCTTTTTTGTTCTCTTTACAACTATAAGACGCATCGGGACGCGGAAACCAAACAGAGTTTAAACTCTTTTAACAAAAGAAAAGCGGGCCGCAGGGTCCGCTTTTCTTTTGCTCCATCCGGTAGCAGTAATCTTGAGAAGTGGCACTAAAAAGGTGGAGAGAACGTACTAAAGAGGTTGGAAGGCCGTACTTAAAGTTCGTTCGTCGTCGATGAACGACAATTCACCGTCGATGAACGTTAATTCATCGTCGAAGAACGAGAATTCATCGTCGAAGATTTGAGTTTTTCATACTTTTTGCTTACCTTTGCACTAGAAACAAGGACACATATTGTCCACAGACATCATTTAACAACCCTAAAATCAATTAGTTATCATGTATGCCAAGTATATTAAAAAGGAAATAGCCGACCTGAACGGAACGGGACAGACGCAGGCTTATTACAAGATGAAGACGCAGGCTATGGGTCACGACGACTTTATAGACCTCTGCTGTCGGGAGGGAGCAATGCCAAGAGACGCCATTCTGGGTGTGTTGACGCTGATTCATGAGAAACTGGCACTCAGCATGGCCGAAGGATACTCCGTGAAGATTGACGGTCTTGGCACCTTCTCGGCCAAGCTGGGTATGAGGGATGGCGTGCTGCCCGATGCCTTCGAACCAGGCGAAACCAAACATAACGTAAAGGCCATCAAGGTGACAGGCGTATCGTACAGACCTGACAACGAGCTGATAACCGACACCGCCAGAAAATGCCATCTGGTGAAGGACGGCGAGAGCCGTATCAAGAAGCCCAGCACCACACTGGAAGAACGCACAGCGATGGCCAGAAAATATCTGGAACGAATGCCTATGATGAGAGTGATGGACTATGCAATGCTGACAGGACTCTCGCGAACCACCGCTTCGATGGAACTGCGCAAGATTGCTTCCGACCCTGACTCAGGTATTATATCGTTAGGCCAGAACAGCCAGAAATATTACACATTGCGCTTGAAATAAAAGAATCGGGCTCACCAATTGGTGAACCCGATTATCTTTTACATTCATTTCGATTACTTAACCACAATCTTCTTTCCATTCTGGATGCGGATGCCCTTAGAGGTGTTGGTCACCTTACGGCCCTGCAGGTCGTAGTTGTCAGCACTGGCAGCCTTTTCACGAACAGTATTGCTGATGGCTGTCACGTCTGACTTGGCGACGTGTTTAATTTCCAACTTAGTGGCAGTAGATGTCTGCATATCCCAAGTAAAACCACAACGGGTAGGCAGGAAGTTCTTGTCGGCATTGGTACGAACAAGGACGCTCTCCAGCGGTGTGACATCCTGCTTGGCAGGAATACCGTAACGACCCTCCTTAACCATGTTCTCCCAACTGCTGCCGAAGGTCACCATATTGCCTTTGTTGTCGCTCATGCGGACAGCCTTGAGCTCTGAGTCGAAGCTGAGCGCCTCGGTATTTTTCACCCGCAGATATTGCGATGTGGGCGAATAAATAAGGTAAGGCATGCCTGCGGTGATGCCCTCAGAGGTGCAATCGACGAAGAGAAGGTTCAGCGTCTCGCCGTGCTGCTGGATGGCAGCCAGTCGCTCAACCCTGAGGTCCTTAGCTACTTCAGCCACTTGTTCGGCTGTCAGCGAGAAGGGCAGGCAGAGGGTGTTGTAACCAGCAAAGAAGTAACGGTTCAGCTGTACGGTCTGCTCGCTACTCTGCATCAGTTCCATGTCCAGTTTGTTGCTGCTGGCATAGATATTCTTCACTCTGTTTTGTGCAACAGCCACAGTCGAAAGGGCCATTGTCAACGTCATTGCAAGTAGTAATTTCTTCATACGCTATTGGTTTAAAATGTTTAGTCTGTTGCAAATATACGAAAAATTCTATATAATTAGTATCAGATTTGGGAAGATTAACATATTTAAGCCCCAAATTTTCATTCTGAACCATAAAAAAAACTTAAAACTACAAGGCAACCAGTTGGAAAACCTTCTATAAGTTGTATCTTTGCAAGTCAATAGACAAAATAAATAAAAATTGCATGAAAAAACATTTATTACTTCTCGCTTTCTGTGCACTAAATGCTGTGGCACAGACGTCGGAGCCAAACCTGAAATGGGGAAAACCTACAGACGAAGAGCTTAACATGACAGAATATCCAAACGACAAAGATGCTGATGCTGTGGAACTTTGCCGATTGGTTGATGTCAACTACAACTGGGTGAATAACAGCTTCCGTGTCTATTATAGAGTCAAGTGTCGCCTTAAGGTTCTCAAGCCAGAGGGCAAACACGTAGGCGACCAGTCTATCTCCATCCATACTGGCGAAGGTAATCACAGAAACGAAATAGTGGCAGGCTTGAAGGCCGCAACCTATAATATGGAAAACGGCAAGATGGTGAAAACCAAAATGGAGAGTTCGATGGTTCATGAAGAGCAACTTGACAAGACCACAAAACTGATAAAGTTCAGCCTTCCTCAAGTACGCGTGGGTAGCGTTATAGAATATGAGTACCGCATTGAAAGTGATTACTTCTATAACCTGCGTGACTGGTATGCCCAGAAAAACATCCCCGTGGTCTATTCTAAATACGAGCTCGCTGTACCTGAATGGTTTTCTTTCAATATAGACCAGACTGGTATGAACCAACTGGAGTATAAAAACAATAGCACTTCGATGGCCATTGGCGATACACACCTAAACGTCAAAGAAGATATTTTTATTGCCAGAAACCTGCCTGCGCTTAAAGACGACGACTATGTGTGGTGTGCAGAGGACTATGGCACGAAGATCACTCATGAACTTAAAGGCATCTACGTGCCTGGTGCGGTATACAAGGACTATACATCGAAGTGGGAAGACATTGACAAGACACTGCTTGAAGACGATGAGTTCGGAGGAAGAATTAAGAAGAGCAGTCCACTGAAAGATGAGATACTCTCAGCAGGAATACCAGCCATCAGCGACCCACAAGAGCGAGCAGCAGCATGCTGGCAAATGCTGAAAAAGAAAGTAAAATGGAATGGCGACTATGCTTTCTGGGCCAAATCGGGAAGCAAAGTACTGAAAGAAGGAACAGGCACTAATGCCGACATCAATTTTCTGTATATCAACATGTTGCGCGATGCCGGCATCGAAGCTTACCCTGTTGTGATGCGACTACGCAATCATGGTCGGTTACCTTTGTCGCATGCCAGTCTGAAATATCTCTCTTCATTTGTAGTCGGCATACAACTCAACGACACAACGGCTACTTACATGGATGCCTCAGTGGAAGATGGCTACCTCAACGTATTACCACCACGTCTGCTGACGGAGATGGCTCGTACGGTGCGCAAGGGCAAACAGGGAGAATGGGTGAACTTGCTGAAGAATGCGCAGTCAGCTGAGACCACCATTATTCAGGCAACTATCAATGACGAAGGTATCATCAGCGGAAGCAAACAGACCAATTGCGTTGGCGAAGCAGCAGCCAGCCTCAGAAAGAAGTGGAGAACGGCAAAAGATAGCATTGACGTCATACACCAGATGCAAGAAAGAGACGAGATGGAGATTACCCAGTACCAAATAGAGGGACGTCACGACTTTTCCCCAACGGTGCGCGAAACTATCAATTTCACTAAATCGTGTACCACGGCTGGCGACCTGATCTATCTGAATCCGTTAGTCTTCGTCCCTTGGCAGAAGAATCCTTTCACCACTGATACGCGCAATCTGCCTGTAGAGTTTCCATATAGCCAGCGCGAAAATCTTAACGTGACGCTTACAATTCCTGAAGGTTGGGAAGTGGAAGAAGTGCCTCAGCCCATCATTCTGAAATTCGATGGTATTACAGCACGTATCGGCATACGACAAATGGATAATGTATTACTGACACAATACAGCCTGAACACTAAGCGCACTTTCTTCTCACAGCAACAATATCAGGATCTGAAGAGTTTCATCGACAAACTGATTGAGAGCAACAAGAAAATCATCACATTGAAGAAGAAGCCATGATTTTAAATAGTATGAGAAAGTTTTTATTATTCTTTGCTTTCTGTGCATTAAATGCTATGGCACAGACGTCAGAGCCCAACCTGAAATGGGGAAAACCTACAGACGAAGAGCTTAACATGACGGAATATGCCGACGACAAGGAAGCCAGGGCCGTCGTGCTCTGTCATCTGACATCCGTCAACTATACGATAGACCTATATAACTATCTGGTGGACTATCAGGTTAAGAAACGTATCAAAATTCTGAAAGATGAAGGAAAAAGCTATGCCAATATCAGCATTCCATACATCAACAACACGAAAGAGGAATACGGCATTGAATCCATCGAGTCATTCAAGGCGACAGCCTATAACGTCGTGAATGGCAAGGTGGTGAAAACGAAAATCGGTAAGAATCAGATACACACGGAGCGCATTGATGAAGACTATATGCTGGCAAAGGTTGCCATACCCCAAGCGATGGCTGGCACAGTGATAGAGTATGAATATACGCTCCACAGCAACGTATTCTTCCACATCTACGACTGGGATGCCCAGGAAGAGATTCCTGTCATGTTTGCCCAATACAGGCTGGAGATTCCTGCCCTCTTCATATTCAACGTAGAAACGAGCGGTATTCAGCTCCTCAAGAGTTTTCAATCGACAGGCACTCTCACCTATAATACTTCCAGCGACAATATGTCGAGACCGTCTTCCTGCAAGACGAACATCTACCTTTGCACAGGACGTAATCTGCCCGCTCTGAAAAAGGATGACTATGTGTGGAACGAACGCGACTATATAACCAAAGTCACCGCAGAACTGAAAAGCTATGCATCATCGGGAGGAAGCTATCGTGAAGTGAAGAAGACATGGGAACAGGCTGATAACATCCTTATGCAACATCCAGAATTCGGCTCACGACTAAACGATCACAGCAAGTTCCGCGACGAACTTGCCACCGCAGGAATTGCCGGGATGACAGATTTAAAGGAAAAGGTGGCAGCAACATTCAGGATACTGCGCCAAAAGCTGGCATGGAACGGTGAATATGAATTGCTGGCACATCCTGCCTCGGAAGTCATCAAAAAAGGAAGCGGCACAAGTGGTGACCTGAATATGATGCTAATCAACATGCTTGGAGATGTTGGCATACAGGCATACCCCGTTGTCATGAGCACTCGCCGTCACGGTCGTCTGCCACAGACTTATCCCAGTCTGAACAAACTCAACACCTTCATCGTTGCCGTGCCCAATGGAACTTCTTGGCTGTATCTCGATGCGTCATCAGCTGAAGGTTACATTAATGTATTATCTTCCAATCTCTATGTTGAACGTGCCCGTCTTATTCAGAAAGGGAAGCCAAGCCAATGGGTGAATCTACAGAATATAGGTGATGCCAGAAGCCTGATTACAGTTGTCGGCTCAATTTCACCAGAAGGAAAAATGAGCGGTGAACAGACTGCTTCCTACTCTGGCAATGCTGCCGCCAATGAGCGGAGAGCTTTCCATGCGGTCAGCGACAGTGCGGCATTTATAACCAAGAAGGCGACGGATTACGGTATAGAGATAAATAGTTGTCAGATGACAGGACATCGTGAATACGCAGAAAATGTAAAAGAGGTGATTAAGTTTACCAAGCAGGGGGAAGTCGCCTCCGACCATATCTATATCAATCCCTTTACGGAATTCCCCATTCGCAACAACCCCTTCATGGAGGCAGAGCGATTGTTACCAGTGGAATTTCCCTACAAGCAGACGTTCAGTATGACCATCCGTCTTGCACTACCGAAAGGATGGACTTTGGAAGAAAAGCCGAAAAGTACAAGAATCACGACTGCTGACAAGAGTATTAGCGGTCATTTCCTCTATGAAGAAACTGACGAACACCAGCTGTCTATCCAAATTCAATTCCGCTTGAGCAGTGTGACATACTACAAGAGCCAGTATGAAACATTACGTCAGCTATTCGACCTGTTCTCCAATCGGAGCAAGGACATGTTGGTACTCAAGAAAATTTAAGCAAGAAAGCATGAGAAAGTTATTTTTTATAGCACTACTGCTGACAACTATCCTGCACGCCACAGCACAGAATGCTGTCGTAGAAGAGTCCTTGACTGAAGTGGAATGCATCAGCCCTACACATGCCATCATTCGTTTCAAGGAAGTGACAACCATTCTCAACGAACATGGAGCAAACCTTGCAACTTTCGTCTGTTCTTGCAACAAAAACGATAAGTTGACGCGTTTTAAGGGACAAGTGATGGATGCCGATGGGCACGTGATTCGAAAGTTCAAGGAGAGTGAGTTGAAGCGGACAGAATACTCGCAGTATCTTGCCGTCGACGACTATAAGATGTATCTTGACTACACACCACCAGTCTTTCCCGTCACCATCACCTATGAGTGGACGACGGAAAGCCACGACGATGTGATAGAGTTCCCCCGTTTCTGTCCACAGACAGACTATGATATCAGCGTCAAGAAGGCTATCTATCAATTGACGGTCCCCAAGGATCTTTCCATCCGACATGCACTGTTGAATATCGACAAAGCAGTGACAATGTCAGATGATGGAAAAACACTTACCCTCGAGCTCGACGACCTACCGCCCATCAAACAAGAACCTTATGCCAGACCCCTACGAGAACGGTTGCCGATGGCTTACTTTGCACCTACGGACTTCATCTACTACGGTACAAAAGGCAGTTTAAGCAGCTGGGCCGACTATGGCAAGTGGGAATACAGTCTCATCAACGGACGTGAGGCCTTGCCAGAGGACGTCCGGAGGGAAATCCACCAGTTGACTGACGGTCTAAAGACCGACCGCGAAAAGGTGGCAGCCCTCTATAAGCATTTGGAAAAGACCACACGCTATGTGGCTGTCCTGCTGGGAATCGGTGGTCAGCAGCCTGCCCCTGCAGCAAGTGTTTGCAAGAGTGGCTTTGGCGACTGCAAAGGACTTTCGAACTATATGCGCGCCATGCTGAAAGAGGTAGGCATCTTATCAAATTACACGACCATTAGCACGACCAATCGTCGTCTTCTCCACGATTTCGCTAGCGCAGGACAGTTGAATCATGTCATCCTGCAAGTGCCACTCAAAGGTGACACATTATGGTTGGAATGTACAAATCCGCAATTACCCTTAGGCTATATTCATGAAGACATCGCTGGACACAATGCTATTGTAATCAGCGAGAAAGGTGGGGAGTTTGTACAGTTGCCCGTCTATGCTGACAGCGTCAACTTGTTACATCAGGACATTAGTATCAACCTGTCTGGAGAAGGTAGTGCTGACATCAGCCTATCCCAAACCGCCTACTATAGAGAATACGAGAAGCGGCTACCTCTGCTCACAATGGGCAAGCAGGATTTTCAGCGCACCTTGCTTCAAATGATGAGAGTTCCACAAGCCGTTATCAGTAAATCCGGCATAAAGGAAAACAAAGGAAATGTGTCTCTATCGTTAAGCACAGACATAACAAGCAGGGGCTATGCCACTGTGACAGGCCAAAGACTATTCGTCCCATTATTTCCCATGCGCTTAGGATTCAACTCACCTAACACAAACAAGGAAAGGACAGAGGATCTTTATATTGCGAATGGTTGGCAGGATGAAAGTATCATCACATTAACGATTCCTGAAGACTATAGCGTTGAGGCAAAGCCAAAAGACATCACCATAGAGAAACCATTTGGTACGTTTTTTTTCCATCTCTCCCAACAAGAGAATACAATAAAGGCGGAATATCGCTTGCTACTGAAAAAGGGATCTTACGACAAATCGCTCTTTGCCGACCTTTCCGAATTCATTAAACAAATAGGTAAGGCCTACGCTCAGAAAGTAGCACTTAAGAAAAAATGAAATACACGTCGTCCTTCCTTGTTTTGCGTTTACGACAATAGTTTTTTGAACGAAAATTTGGCAATGTCAAGAAAAAAGCGTAACTTTGCAACAGTAACTAAAATCACTTATGGACGACGAAACTAGAGACGACATTTTAGAAAACACAGAGAGCCTAGAGGCTTCGGAGAATGTGGAGAACACGGAAAACGCTGATACTCCAGAAAACTCTGAAGCGCACTCTGACTATAAACCCGTAAACCGTTTTGACGCTGCTGCCGTACATCACCTGAGCGGCATGTATCAGAACTGGTTCTTGGATTATGCCAGCTATGTTATATTGGAACGTGCCGTTCCACACATTGAAGACGGTCTGAAGCCCGTTCAGCGACGCATTCTGCCCTCGATGAAGCGCATGGACGACGGACGATATAATAAGGTGGCGAACATTGTGGGACACACTATGCAGTTTCACCCTCACGGCGATGCTTCGATAGGCGACGCGCTGGTACAGATGGGACAGAAGGACCTACTGGTGGACACTCAGGGAAACTGGGGAAACATTCTGACTGGCAACAAAGCGGCAGCCCCTCGTTACATCGAGGCTCGCCTGTCCAAGTTTGCCTTGGACACTGTCTTCAATCCAAAAACCACAGAATGGCAGATGTCGTACGACGGACGCAACAAGGAGCCGATTACGCTACCCGTGAAATTCCCATTGTTGCTGGCTCAAGGCGCTGAGGGTATCGCTGTAGGATTGTCGTCGAAGATACTGCCTCATAATTTCGTGGAGATATGCGATGCCGCCATCAGCTATCTGCACGGCGAGGAGTTCCACCTGTATCCTGACTTCCCAACTGGTGGTTCAATAGACGTGTCGAAATATAACGACGGACAACGCGGAGGTGTACTGAAGGTACGTGCAAAGATTGAAAAGCTGGATCCCAAGACACTGGTGATTCGCGAGATACCATTCTCGAAGACCACAGAGACACTAATAGATACCATCCTGAAGGCCATAGATAAGGGCAAAATCAAGGCACGCCACGTAGAAGACCTGACGGCCGCAAAGGTGGAGATACAAGTACAACTGGCTCCTGGCGTATCGAGCGATAAGACGCTGGACGCCCTCTATGCTTTCTCGGATTGCGAAATCAACATATCGCCCAACTGCTGCGTGATTGAGGACAACAAGCCCCAGTTCCTGACGATTAGTGACGTGCTTCGTCACTCTACGGAACGAACCAAGGACTTGATTCGACAGGAACTGGAAATCCGCAAGGGTGAATTGCTGGAACAGTTGCACTTTGCATCGCTGGAGAAGATATTCATTGAGGAGCGTATCTATAAAGACAAGAAATTCGAACAGGCACCCACGATTGATGCTGTCTGCGAGCATATCGATGAACGACTGACGCCCTACTATCCGCAGATGGTACGCGAGGTAACAAAGGACGACATCCTGAAACTGTTGGAAATCAAGATGCAGCGCATTCTGAAATTCAATAAGGATAAGGCTGACGAACTGATGGCCAGAATAAAGGCTGAGATTGAAGATATTGACCGCGACCTGGCTAATCTGACTGAGGTGACAGCCCAGTGGTTCCAGTTCCTGAAAGATAAGTACGGCAAGGACCATCCACGCATGACGGAGATTCGCAACTTCGACACCATCGAGGCTACCAAGGTGGTAGAGGCCAACCAGAAGCTCTACATCAACCGTCAGGACGGATTTATAGGCACAGGACTGAAGAAGGACGAATTTGTATGCAACTGCTCGGACATCGACGACATCATCATATTCTATAAGGATGGTAAGTTCAAGGTGGTCAGAGTGGCCGACAAATTGTTTGTAGGCAAGAACGTGATGTGGCTGGGTGTATTCAAGAAGAACGACCAGCGCACCATCTACAATGCCGTTTATCGCGATGGACGCAAGGGATACTATTACATCAAGCGATTCAACGTGCCCAGCATAACGCGCGACAGAGAATACGACCTGACAATTGGTACTGAGGGCTCGCGTGTGCTCTACTTTACAGTCAATCCAAACGGTGAGGCTGAGCTTATCAAGGTAACACTCGACCCAGCACCCAAGCTG
>JAEEGK010025887.1_pt1 | contig 11992 bp, 12 predicted proteins | sample 8958771 | NCBI WGS metagenome assembly JAEEGK01 (sample SAMN16246547, study PRJNA631951) | gut metagenome | biome: gut microbiome; feature: rumen; material: SC-attached | host: Bos | place: Iran: Karaj | collected 2018-10 | reverse complement strand
AAAGGATGTCATACACCCCATTTTTTCGACCCTTTGTGCATTTTTTACAAAATTTCGCCCCATCGGTACCGCACTATTTGTGAAATTTGCACAAAACGTCGTTGTCAATATGCAAATTGCACAAAAATAAACGCGCTGCAACGGGTACCAGGCTGTACAATATGCACAAATAAACGGCCGGTAATTCGTTGTGAAATTGCACAATAAAAGTGCGGTTTACTTTGGTAATTATAACTATATATTCCGCATATACTTAAGTAGTATACTTGACTTTGAAACTACATAACGCGCCGACGGTGTGACGGTCGGAGAAAGGAGAACAAATTGACATTACGAGAAATCTTTTGTACCGAATGTTATTCTTTAATTGACGCCCTTATCTTTTGCGGTATGGGTTTCGCACTTGCGGCCGATATATTCGGGAACCGCAAGAATAAAACGAAGTTTTGACGGTGTAGCCGCCGTTTCAAAACATAAAATAAAATGAAAAGGAGAGAATAAAAATGGCTGACAAAAAGAACAACAAAGGGACCGTAATTTTGAAACTTGACGAAAACAAGCTGGTGTTATCAGGTACGCTGTCCGCGTTCCGTTTTGGTACCAACAAATTCGACAAGGAAACCGAACGTTATTTCGTTTCTATCAAAGCGGACGACATCCCCGCCGATGTCAGGAAGACAATTCGCGAAACTTATTTCGCCGATACAAAAGAAAAGTATATCCCCGAACCGTTCCGCGAGGGTGCTGATCTGACCAACACATATATCAATTTGAAATCACAGTATGAAATACCCGTCTTTAAAGAAGGCTCAGGAAACAAGAAATATACTTTTCAGGAAGTAATTGACCTCGGCGACGGTTTACCGCCGTACGGATCCGAAGTATTATTATCATGTCGCCTGAAGGAAGGGGCCGTTTATCCGCTGGCCGTTAAGCTGATCAATATTGTGAAGGCCAGCGCCGACGACTTTTTCGCTTAAAAAATATGGTTGTTTGGGAAGGGGTGATTCTATCGAATAAGCTATAATTTAAAAATTGATCGTGCAAGTTTTTCAGGTTATAGGAAACCACAACCAACAAAATAGTAATGTAACAGAAAATGATGTTTACACGACACACGCGCGGGGGTGCTTCTTCCACCCCCGCATTTTAATAAGAAGGGAGTAAAAGAAAATGATCAATGTAACAAATGATGATATCACGGTAGTCGGTTCGGATGAGTTACGCGTTATCCAATTAGTTTTACTGATTCAACACTATTTAAATGAAGACATCGAAACATTAAACAAAGCAATCGATTTATTATCGGATAACGTCGACTATAAGTTTACCGACGTACTTTTCCACGATTGCTTTTTCCGCTTTCAAGGGGGTGACGAATAATGTATTTTATCCTGACACACGGCTGGGGAAAGGATCCCGAACGTTATATAAATATTGAATATCGCGATTATAATAAAGCAAAAAAGGCGTTGACGTTTCTTTTTGACATATACCAAAAACAGTTAGAAAACGGTCTTCCCACGCCCGACACGTTCGTGTGCATATTAAAAACAAAGGGGGTTATTAACAATGGCATTAACAAAGAAACAAAGAAACGCAAAAATTAACAAGATTAAGCGTATCAACGAACGTCGCGCCGAAATCGAACGCGCCGTAAATGACAATCGTTTACCGAAGGAATATCTTGACGCGTACGAGGCCGCTATGCGGTCGGCCGTTCACGATTCAACGCTTATTAACGCCCGTGGGAATATTTCCCACGGGAAAAAGGCGGTCGATTCAATTTCAAGTAAATCCCTTGACGCACTGTTACAAAAAGAAACCGCGGGCCAAGCAACCAAGAAGACATACAAATACTATAAAAAATATCGTGAAGAAACCGAACGTATAAAAGAACGTTCCCGCGAATATTACCCTGACGACGATAACCCGTTTATCGAACCGCCCGAAAATGAAGACAATATACCATTTTATGATCAGGAAGAAGACGAAAACGAATATTCCGATAGTTACGAGGAGTATTTGGCCGACCGTGATTATGTCTACGAAAATATGCAAGATGATCCCGACTGGTATCAGGCAATAAAGGCATTTTTTACGGGCGTCGCTGGTCTAAAGTCGTACCACCAATTAAAACAAGCACATGAAAAATTTATCAGCATGACGCCCGAAGAACAAAACGCCGCACTTCAGGCCGCCGCCGATCGTCAGCTAGTGGGGTATTTCGGATGAAAGTTCGCACGAACAAATATTACATAACCGATAAAAACGTCAGTTTTGTACTTCCTAAAATACGCGGGTCGGCCCGTGTGGGCGTCGGCAAGCATGCGTATAAATTACTTGAAATATACGCGGGTTTTGACATCGAAACCACGAATATAAATCAGGTTGACGCCGACGCGTACGGCTGGCACGCGTACGCGTACCATATGCAATTAACACTGTATACGGACAAGGAAAAATATGTTTATCTTTTCCGATATTGGGATCTCGTTTTGTGGTTTTTCGACCATATAGCCGACGTTTATTCTTTAGGCCCTGACACCCATTTATTAATATGGATCGCGAATTTTTCGTTCGAATTTCAGTTCATGCGGCGCCGTTTTAAATGGGATCAGGGGGAATTTGATTTTTTCGCAAAAGAAGAACGCCAGCCATTAAAAGCAACCTATCGCGGGATCGAATTTCGCGAATGTTTGGCCATTTCGGGCGGTTCTTTGGCCCAGCTTGCAAAAGACTATTGCACAACCCAAAAATTGATCACGGAAGGCCCGAACGGTGAAAAAATATCTGACCTTGACTATTCGATCGAACGATCATCCGAAACCCCGCTGACGGATCAGGAAGAACAATATTGTATAAACGACGTTGTTATTTTGGCCGAATTTTCCGAATACATTTTCAGGGAATTTATACACCCCGAACATTACATTCCAATGACGAAAACAAGCATACTTTTATTATCGTTCAAACGTCGATTTAAGGCGCTTTGTAAAAACCGTGATACAAAATACCACTTACCCCCGCAAACGTCCGAAAGCGAATATCAGGACTATATTTTAAGGTGTTTTCCTGAATTCGAAACCTATAAAATATGGATGAACTATCTTTTCCGCGGCGGTTTTGTTCACGGTGACGCCACATTCGCGGGTATCGAAGTTTTTGCAAAAATGAAGGATATCACTTCCCATTACCCTACGCGTATGAACGTCGATTATTTCCCCCGTACCCCCTTCGTAAAATGGGATCAGACAAACGGCCTTTTAACTAATCAAATGAAGAAAGCACTAAAATCCAAGTGCTGTATTTTACACTGTATATTTGACTACATCGACGCCGTGACGGATCATAGCATAGAAAGTAAAAATAAATGCGTGCAAGCGCTGGGCGCGAAATGGGATAACGGCCGACTTTTATACGCCGATTATCTCGAGGTGTATTTAACGGAACTGGATTTCGATATTTATACAAAGTTCTACAAATGGGAAGGCGTAACAATTTTATCCTTTGAAACCGCCGAACGCGGGAAACAACCCCCGTTTGTTCTTGACATCTTAAATAAGTTATACATCGAAAAGAACGATCTTAAAAAGCGGGGATTAAATAACACGACCGAATACGCGATTAAAAAATCAGGCGTTAACACTTGTTACGGGGCGGAAGTCAAGCGTATTCGAACCGAACAAGCATTATACGACTATAACGAACAAGTGTGGTATACTAAAGACACATTACCTGATTTTGAAAAGGAACGCCGCAAACAAATATTATTACCTCAAATGGGAATATGGGTTACGGCACACGCACGCCACGAACTATTGACAGTAATACATAAGCTGATCACTAATAAAAAGCACCCCACGCCCGTTTATTACGGAGATACTGATTCAATAAAACATGAACCGTCACACAAAGCGGAAGACATCATAAAACATTATAACCGCCGAATTGCGAAGCGCCTTCGCAAACGCGGCCTTCGCAATATCAATTTCGATGACCTTGGTCAATTTGACAATGAATGTAAAGGGCGTGTTGTAAAATTCAAAACTTTAGGGGCCAAGCGATATATATTCGAAGACGAGGGAAAAATAATCGCGACCGTGGCGGGAATGCCTAAAAGCGCAATATCATGTATTGGAGAAAATAACGAAATGATATTCGACGAATTTTCTTTAGCTGGTTTTTCCCTGACGCCTGAAGAAAGTTCGAAACTTACCACCCGTTACAATGACCAGCCGCACGACGCATATATAAACGGCGTACTAATGCACGAAGAAAGCTCCGTCGCACTTTTCAAAATACCATTTAAAATAACTATCACCGACGAATATAACGAAGTTATCGAAGGGAGAAAGAAAAAATGCAAACTTTAAACTTTCAAAAAATCATAAGCGAATATAAAAAGTTAAAATGTCCCGCTGACGTTTATAACCCTTGCAAGTTACCGTTCGACCGTGACAAATATTTCGTCATTTGCACTGAACGTTCGATCGGTAAAACAACTAATATTTTGCTTTTCGGTATGCTTGCGCATAAGATACACGGTACGCAAATACAATATATTCGACAAACTGAAGTAATGATCGAACCGAAAAACATGCGTCAGCTTTTCGCCACTATCGAAAAATTTGACTACATCCAAAAGATTACAAAAAACCGCTGGACATCGGTTTTATACTATGCGCGTGGCTGGTATTATTGTAATCGTGACGACAACGGGAAAGTGATCGAACAAGACGAGCGGCCCTTCATGTATTGTTTAGCGATTAACCGTAACATGATATACAAGTCAACGTATTCGGCCCCTGACGGGGATATCCTGATCTTTGACGAATTTTGTTCGAAGTTCTATCCACAAGACGAATTTATCGATTTTTGCGACCTTGTGAAAACGATCATCAGGGAAAGAACTTCCCCCATTATCTTTTTACTTGGTAACACGATCGACCGTTATCACCCGTACTTTTCGGAACTTGAATTATTAAACATCACTACATCAATGCCGCTTGGAGAACATACCGAAACGATTACCAGCGGCGGGACACCGATCTATATCGAATTTGCTACCCGTGAAAAGACCGCCGAAAAAATCCGGCTAAACCGTATTTTTTTCGGTTTCCGAAACAAAAAATTAGGATCCATCACGGGCGCGGACTGGTCAATCACCCCCGTACAACATATCGACAAAAACGACGATCCCGAAATTATTGCCAAAAATTTCTATATTAACATAGAAAGCTATTTAATCAATCTTGAACTTGTAACGTCTGAAAAGTACGGCCTTCACATACTGGCGCATTTTGCTAAACAGACCTACCCCGACAGTCACATCTATTCATTAGAGAACATGTTAGATTATCGTTATCGCTATAAGCTGGGCCATGACAAATTAGACCGCCTGATATGGACATTATACGAACGTAAAAAGTTTTACTACCAGTCAAACAACGTGGGCGCATTAGTCGACAAATTCATCCAAAGGTGCCGAAATGACAAACACATTTATTAAATCTATCCTTCGGCGCCTACGGCGCATGTGGGGCGCATGTGGGGCGCATGTGGGGCGAATGCGCGGGCGGGCGCTTGTGCGCGTGGTGTGGCTGATAGTAAGGCCGCTGGATGATAATTTGATCAGGTTTTATAATAGGAAGAAAAGGAGAAAAAACATGATGAAAATAGTTATATTACAGCCTGACGAAAAGGGGGATTATATTAAAAAGGGCGAATGTAGCAATTTAAAATCGTTATATGAAATGGTGCAAGATTTCGCCAATACTGTATATTGTCGTGATTATATAATCACTATGGATTTTAACGACGGAACCGAACCGCGGTCGTTTAGTCTGACATCATACTGTAATTGGCAAGGGATCCCCTTAAAATGGGATAAAAAGGAATAACAAAAGCGGGGCCATTTGGCCCCACTTTCTTTTTGTTGAAATTGCACAAATTGCAGCTTTACCGGTTTTGTGCAAATTACCCAAAGAATGTTAGATAATAGTAAGGGTTGTTAATGTCAATACCGTACGGGAAAACGTCCATTCCAATAATAGTATTTTGCTGACATTTAAAGTTCGGATCAGGTAAGTACAGATTGAAATCATACGACGCCGTTTTGGTGATTATGCAAGGGGCGTTTAGTATCGCGTTTTTATAGGTAAAAAGGACATCGACATGTAAATGTACTTCCCATAAATCCTTCTTTACGTTGACGATATCACGCACGAAATAAAACCGATTAAATTTGGGTATTTGCGCATAATTGCACGAAGGCAACGCGGCCGCCTGAATTAATATAACGGGGTCAGTTACGCTGGTTCCTTCCTTCAGGACACCCGCCAACGTTGTGACCGTTGACGGGGTTTTATTTATATGATTTTCGGGTTTCGTACTGGTCATCAATACAAGATTCATACTAATACACCCCCTTTTAATAATGAAGTGATTTCGTTGATTTCGCTATCGTACGCGTTTAGTCCGTCAAGCTGTATCGACTCGACCGCCTGATATCCCGTTCCCGTATAGTGACCTAAAGTACCGCCGATATTTGCGGGGTAACCTTCAAGCATGCGGTAATTTTTCGGCATAAACTGACGGGGTATCGAACGCACGATAAACGGTTTCATATTGCCAAGGTAACCCGAACCGCCGCCAAGGGCGCCCGACCTTTCGATGTGGTTTTTAGGCCCCGTGACCGCTGTCATGGTTGCGCTTGCTATTTGGCTACCAGCTTGGGACGCGGAAACGTTCATCGGATCCCCCAGCGCGGCCCCAAGCGCGGCCCCCGCGGTTATTCCTAAAGCGTTCGACATTAGTCGCATTGATGCGTCGATCGCGGCGTCGGATGAATTACGGCCGATTGGCACACGCATTCCCATATTCCCGTTATATTCGCCGATAACTTGTTCGGCCATTATTCCGTAAATATCATCGGAAGCGGCGGTTCGTGAAACAAAAGCGGTAAATTCGCCCGTCATTACGTTAACGTGGTATTTCACTTGGACACGACTTCCCATTACATCGTCGGCTTTTATCTGTTTGAAACCGCTAAAAGGAAGAAAAATTTCAAGTCGCGTATACGGGTCGAAATCAAACGCGCTGTCCCAGTACGGTTTGACCATGATCACCCCGCAATCGATCTCGGCGAATTCTTCGTGGATAATGGGGTAAGCTTCAGGCCACGAATAAGACACGGACCCACGGCCCACGACGGGCGTTCGGGCGCCCGCGGTCGGTGCGCTGGCGGGTACCAATATTAAATTGACAATAGCCTCGAGGGGGTTGTTGAAAAACTGTTTTAACGCGTCCCATCCCGTGGGGTCAAGCATAGCCTGTCCAAAAGAGTTTATTTGATTCAATGTCATTTTATAGACGGTCAACCAATTAACGGACGCGACGCCGATTTCGGGTAACGGTGGTATCGGTACGGGTTCATTTGGTAAATTGTGGTCACCTTCGCCGCCGCCGCCACCGCCTTTACCGGGGCCGTCCTCGGGCGGTTTTTCTTCGTTCGGGTCGTCTTTTTCTTCAGGTTTAAACTCACCGCCGTAAAGGGTGTTCAACCATTCAATCGTTTGACCGATAACCGAAAAAGATTTACGGTCGGAAGGGTTGGGGTGTGGTACACGATAGGTTGCGGGTTGATAACGGGTGGCATACATAGCAACGCCGAAACAGTCTTTATTATCGGAAGAAATAAAAGTACCAAGTGATAATAATACACGATCCCATACCCAGCCACCTGTAAAAGCATAATATGCCGCGTCGGATATACTTTCTTCGGTAATTTCGCACCCCATACCAAAAAAACGAGTCGCATTAGATGATAAGTCGGTTCGGGTATACGCGCTATATGGTGTATCATACTGGAAACGGGAAACCCTAAAAGACCATATTGCTTCAAACCATTTACAAGTATATGTCATATCTTGGTATGTAACCGAATTTTCACGAAAACGACAGCCTGTCGTATCCATAGCCTCGATTACATACGACTGTTTGTAATACTGGGCGCCTTCGGGGTTTTCGACTTCGATTTCGGCCAGTAAATACCACTGGCCCAAATTGCCGCTTTCAACGCTTGCTTTTGCGTGTGTAAGCAATTCTGTTAAACAAGAAGTACCATACGCGCCTTCCCAAGCATCATTAGCGAAATCATTTCTCTGTGCAAAACGTACATTACCACTTTGACCCCGTGCAACAGACGGGAAGTCGTACAACCCTTGCAAGGATCCCCCCGCGGGGGATGCCTTCCCCGCAAGAAGTCCAGCAACTATTTCATAACGTGGAAACCAAGCCATATTAGAAGTCACCCCCTTCCGCGTAAAATGTGTAACGGTCGATAAATTCGTCGATTGCCATATCCGCAAGATTTATGCGAATGTTTTCAAGTTCCCGCATAAGTTCGACGGGCGGTAAAAGTTTCCCGTCGTTTCCATATTTACGCAAGGTATAATTGCGGGTGTCCGTGTCGGATCCTTCGGAAGTATGATCAACATAACCCCCGTGTGATAATCCTTCCGTTTTGGTTCCTTCGTAGGTTTTCTCGACTGTTTCTTTTGTGTTGTTGCTGGTTGTATGTACTGTTTCTTTGGTGTTGTTGTGAGTAGTGACAACGGTTTCCGTTGTATCGTTGCGGGTTTTTAATACGGTTTCTTTTGTGTCGTTGTGGGTTGTACTAACGACTTCATTTCCCGTCTTTTTAAGTTCAACGTCCGTCGTTCCTGACTGTATTGATTTCGTGGAATTCGACCACGCGTCGTTCGAATTGAACGCCGACGTTAAATTCGTTGTCGCGGCGTCGTGCGGCGTTGTCGTCGTCTTTTCGCTGGTGTAAGGCGTCGTCGTGACCCTTGTTTCCATGGGCGTTGTTTCGATCTTTTCATCCGCGGGGGTTGTCGTGACCGTGGTTTCCATGGGTGTTGTTTCGGTCTTCACGTCGGCGGGTGTTGTTTCGATTTTTTCTTTAGTATAAGGCGTGATCGTTTTTGTGTCCGTGTTGTTATAGGCGTCACGATAAGACGCGCCCTTGGCGTGGATAGTCTGATCATTCGTCATTACTTCTGTAATGTCGAAATCACCAAACGGGGCGTATTCCTTCATCAACGCATACATCATTTTTGCATATACGCGGTTTTTGTGATACCTGAAATCGACGAAAAACTCGCAAAATGTATAGGTAGGATCGTCTTCGCGTACTATCATTTTACGGTTAGAATACAACGATATTATTTTTTCGATGAAATAATCAGTACTAAAAATCTGATATTCGATCGAAGTCCCGTCCTCTTTTTCGTAATATACGGGGAAGTCGTAAGCGTGGGCCGCTTGCGTTGATTCTGTTACATCGAGCAAACATTCGGTTATTTTCTTTACAACCATTTTCGGCGCCTGATATACAGCCATTAGTTTTCACCCCCTTTATCGGTTTCGGTTTCGTCGGTTTCATTGGTTCCGATCGGATCGTCGTTCGGGTCGTTGTCGTTCGGGTCGTCGTTTTCAGGATCCCCCGTATTATCGACTTCAGGTTCCCCCGTGTCGTTTTCATACTTGGTGACTTCCGCACGCCAAGCGCCCGAAAAATCGACGGTTATTTCGGTTCCGAATTTGCGGTTCACTTCGTCAATGAATGCGCGTCGTGCCTTAAGCATGTTTAAAGGAATTGTCAGCGAACTTGAAACGGTTCCATTCACTTCGTCAACACTTTGCTGGGCCAGCTTGGTATCACCCTGTACAACCTGACCATACCTTGTATAATGCCAGCGAAGAACGTCTTCGCGAAGGCGTGCGGTGTATTGGATTTTATCGGCGAAATCAGGGCGCGTAATGTCTTCGACCGTAAATGTATCTTTAAAACCGAATTCATCCCCTAAAATCTTTTTTGTTACCATTGTGACGGGAAGACCTTCTTTTACATTGTTGAAAGCGGTCAATATTTCCTGACGTTCCTTTTCATCGGATACCCTGATCAGGGGCGCGAGACGTGTCCAAAAGATAAGAAAACGTAAAGATTTATCAATTTCGGAAAGCGTTGTCGCGTCGTCGATCATATCAACACAAGGCATTTCCGATAAATTGTTGAAACCGACCGCGATTTCGTCCGAATAACGGTCGGCCCTATATTCCCAGCCATTGCGCGTTACGGCGATTATTTGGGATCCGCGGCCGTACGGGTTTAGATCGGTTCCGAACGTGCAAGGCGTAACAATTAATGAACCTTCGGGGAACCCTGACGAACCACGGCCCGAAGGGATCCGAAACGCGGCCACCTGACCGAACTTTATAAAATAATATTCAAGATAATTTGTTAAAAATGTTTCGGGGGCGTTGCCATATTCAAACATCCCCAAATGAAATTCGTTTAGCAAATTAAGATTTTGCTTTTTATCCATTTTAACCCCCTTTCGGTATAAAACGAAACCCCGCCCCTTTTATAAGGGCGGGGCCTCGTTTGGAGTAAGAGAAAGACCAACTATCGGTCAAGGTGTGGGCGGCTCAAGTGTGAAAACAACGGCATTCTGTCCAAGGTTTTCCATATACTGATCACGATTCTGATAAGCGTAAAGTGTGACGTCTTCCATTTCGAAATACTGTGCGGCCACACGTTCCTGACGTATCGTGTGCATGATCGCGTATTTATCAGCCATAAGCGCAACGATACCTGATTTTGAAACGTCGCCAGCCTTCACGGAAACGTCGATCTTTGTCACCTGATCCCACGCCGTGGGGGAAGTTGAAACCGACTTTACGCCCGCACCCTGCCACCAAGGGACAGAATAATAATCGGAAAGCCTGATCATTTCGTCGTGGTAGGTGTCCGAATAAGCATTCTCGAAAAGTGCCGATTCAAAAGCGCTGTTAACTTCGGTAACGAGTCGGCCTTCAGGGACAAACTTCACAAGGCCGCGAGTGTTGAAAAGCGCTGACTGTTTCAACAGATACTTTGTAAAAAGTATCATCTGACTGGACGCAAAACGCAACGCGTCAGGATCCGCAAGGAAAGCCGCAACGGTCGCGATATTCTTCCCGCGCTGTGCGTTGTATTCGGTCAAAAGGTTTACAACATGGATCCCCTGGGCGTTCTGTCCAGCCGCGTATAAAATCTTGTCAGCGATAAACGCGTTACGGTTAGCCGCGTTCATATCTTCACGGTGCTGGGTAAGTGCATTTTCAACAATAACAAAGATCCAATCTACAAAGCCCCGAAGTTCCTCACCTGATTTGAAGGCATCGGTTAGGCGCTCCGAACTAATGGCAACGGGCAACTCCCATGAATTCGAGGAAGTGTAATAAACCGCATCGACAATAGGGGGATTCACTTCGTAGGTTCCTATAGTCACCTTACGGGTCGTTCCCTGATCGTCATAAGGCGCAAGATTCTTCCACGCATGGCTTTCCTGAACTTCAGGAGCGCGGGCGCTTAACATCTGAACAATGTTAGCATAACGGCGCGATTCTACATAGTAAGGGTCGTTGTAATTATTCTTGTATGAATAATCACTGTAAAAATTAACCGTCTGATCAATAAGGGCCTTCATAAATTTGTCGCGGCCCACGGTCAACGATTCATAAGCGACGCCACCATCCGCGAAATCATCGAGCGTAAGTGTGTCGACCGCTGATTCGCCGATTGCCTGTTTGTACGCCGCGTTTACTATCTGATAAGCCGAGTTATTATCGATAGTACGTAAGTTATTTTTTGTAGCCATAATTTACCCCCTTTCAAAGGATCAAATGTTTTTGTTATAGTCAATATACAATATTAACAATTATTTGTAAATATCCATTGTGCAATTTCACAACGAATTACCGGCCGTTTATTTGTGCATAATGTACAATCCAGGCGCCTTTGCAGCGCGTTTATTTTTGTGCAATTTGCATATTGACAATGACGTTTTGTGCAAATTTCACAAATAGTGCGGTACCGAAGGGGCGAAATTTTGTAAAAAATGCACAAAGGGTCGAAAAAATGGGGTGTATGACATCCTTT
>JAEEGK010025883.1_pt1 | contig 11994 bp, 9 predicted proteins | sample 8958771 | NCBI WGS metagenome assembly JAEEGK01 (sample SAMN16246547, study PRJNA631951) | gut metagenome | biome: gut microbiome; feature: rumen; material: SC-attached | host: Bos | place: Iran: Karaj | collected 2018-10 | reverse complement strand
GCAATTTTCTGTCCAAGTTCCGCGCCCAAATCATTTTTCATATATTCAAGGGTAACGTTGATGTCGTGACCCTCCTTTGCCTTTGTTGATGGAGTGCAGATTGGTTCCGCAAGTTTTTCGGCCTGCTGGTATTCCCTGTCGAACTTGTGTCCAAGGAATGGCTCGCCCTTTTTGTAAGCCTCGTACATTGAGCCGAACATGTAGCCACGGACAATCACCTCGTATGGAATCATCTTGAGCTTTTTGACCAGAATTGTGCGGCCCTCGTATTCGCTTTTCTGGAACTCTGCCGGCATATCCTTGAGGTCGGAGGAAATCATGTGGTTTTTCACGATGTCCTTTGTGAGTCCGAACCAGAAATTTGAAAGAGCGTTGAGAACCTTGCCCTTGTCCGTAATCATTGTAGGCAGAATCACGTCAAAAGCGGAAATTCTGTCCGTCGTAACGATAACCATGCGGCCATCTTCAAGGTCGTAAACTTCACGAACCTTTCCAGAAATTATCTTTTTCATCTTGTACTCCTATTTCCAGGGATTTTCCCGGACGAAAGTGTCGTTCCGCTCGTAACCTACGGAAATAATCGTTACCGGAGTCTCGCAGTAATCCTCAATGAACTTGATATACGTGCGCGCGTTTTCAGGAAGGGCGTCGTATGAACGGCAGTTCTTAAGCTCCGTTTTCCATCCCTTGAACTTCTCAAGAACAGGCTTTGCTTTTTCCAAATCCTCAACGCCAGCCGGGAAGTCTGTAACTCTCTTTCCATCAATTTCGTATGCGACGCATGCCTCAATCTGATCCATTGCATCGTAAATATCCAAGTGTGTAAGAACAAGACCGTCAAGCGAATTAACGCGGCAAGCATAACGGAGCGCAACCAAATCGAGGTAACCGCAGCGGCGGGCGCGGCCCGTCGTAACACCGTACTCGCGTCCTGTATCGCGAACATACTGGCAAAGCTCACCTTCACTTTCGTTGTTGAACTCTGTTGGCATTGGACCATTTCCTACGCGAGTCTGATAAGCCTTGAAAACGCCGACAATCTTATCAAGGTCATGCGGGCCAATTCCGCAGCCGACGGACGCGCCCGCCGCGCAAGAAGCACCGGAACTTACATAAGGATATGAACCGCTGTCAAGGTCGAGCATTGCGCCCTGAGCGCCCTCAAAAAGAACGTTCTCTTTCTCGTCTTTAATCTTGTGCATCTCGGCAGCAAGGTCAACGCGCATACTCATAAGGCGGTCACGGAACTTGTCCAAATATTCCTTGTCCTCGCCGTCGAACTCAGCCATCTTTTCTTTCCAATCAAGGTCGGCAAGGCGAACACCATCACGGTGAGCTTTCTCTGCGTATGCGATACCCATTCCGCGTCCCGTCGTACCAATCGGGCGCTTACGGGCTGCGTCACGTTCTTTGTCCATCCGGCGGTAGCGTGGCAAAATGAGCTGTGCCCTGTCAGAAATGAAAACTCTGCCTTCCCAATCTACGCCATTATCTTTAAGCATCTGAAGCTCGTTGAAAAAAGCCTCAGCATCAATAACCATTCCAGAACCGAGGAAAACTTTTTTGTTGGGATAAAGAATGCCGGATGGAACCTGATGAAGCGCGAACTGCTTTCCATCGACAACAATCGTATGACCTGCGTTTGGTCCGCCTGCATAGCGGACTACATACTTTGCATTCTCGGCAAGATAATCTACGATTTTGCCCTTACCTTCATCACCCCACTGGGCACCAATAACAACTACGTTCATTTTGTTTCCTCCAGCGATTTTACGCTAAGCTCTCCCGCGCCGTACTGAACAAAAAAAAGGTCGTAGACAAAACCCCTGCGAAAAATATTCAGGAATGTTATCTACGACCTCTTTTCCATCGACATATTTATACTCTAATGACCATCTTTTGTCAATTAAAGGGATTCTAGTATCTCGCACGTCTTTTTCCCATCCTCATAAATGGGGCTATGAGCACAGCCTTCATACAGGAAGAATGCTTTTTCCGGCGCGTCTATCATGTCGTAATACTCTTTCTGAAGCGACGTACAACACGTCATATCGTATTCTCCAGCAAAGAAATAAACCGGAATCTCGATACGCGGAACTGATTCAAACGCGTTGAAGAGCCTTGAATCATTATGAACCGCAAATGCTTTCGATGCGGCTTTGCCTCTCCATAAGTTTATCCGCTCAATTGGCGTGTATGCCCTTATCCTAAGGCTCGGGAAGAAAAGACCTGTTATCACATCATTCATGTCGGAAGTCGTCCCAACTCCAAGCGAGTGCATGGCTTTGTCCCGAAGGCTTGAGCTCACATACTTTCTGTAAGCTTCATCCGACTCTTTGATGTTATACTTGTCAAATTTCGCCACCATTGAGCTGTCGCCCATTTCCTCATACCGCGCACGCATATAATCATACGCTTCAATCTCCGAGCGATGCTGGTCGCACGCCTGTGACATCGCAAGATACGCCACAAAGTTTTCAGGATGTTGGGCAACCGTATTCAGAGCGATAAAAGTTCCGAACGAATGTCCCATAATGTAGATGCGTTTCTGACCAAAGCGATTTTTTAGATAATCCGTTATACGAAGAACGTCCCCGATATATCTTGCTGTCGTCATTTTATCTGGATTTGTTTTGCTGTCAAACGATAAGCCAGTTCCCCGGTAGTCGAAATAACAGACTGTAAAATACTTGGGAAGCACAGACGGATAAAGGCTTTCCATAAGATACTGCGGAATTCCAGGGCCACCGCCACAGACGAGCAGCACCGGATTATCCGTATTGTCGGACAAAAGAATCATGCCTATCTGAGCGCCGTCAATTTCCAGATGCATTTTCTCGCTTAGAGCATGACCTTCCGGAATCTTTCCAAGACTAGGCGGAAGAATGATAATCACCATCACGACGAAAAAAACTACAATCGATGCAATCAAAATCAGTATGCTTTTCTTTTTCATAGTTTTCCTTACTGACTATTTTACCGCTTTTAAGAGAGCTGCTTCGACATTTTTACACCGGATAAACGCCTGTAAAGCATCCCTCGCACCAACCTTCACATCCGGCTGGGCAACATGAACGCAATGCGTTTTTCATTCCTTCAAGCGATATGAACGACAGCGAATCCGCACCAATCTCCTTCCTGATTTCCTCAAGCTCGTGGGTGCTTGATATAAGCTCGTTTTTGCTCGGCGTATCAATTCCAAGGTAGCATGGAAACTTTACCGGCGGAGAAGAAACGCGGAAATGGACTTCCTTTGCGCCCGCGCGGCGAATAATCTCTACAAGGCGGCGGCTCGTAGTTCCGCGCACGATTGAGTCATCAATTACAATAACGCGCTTTCCTTCCAAGTCGTCTTTTATGGCGTTCAGCTTTACAAAAACCATAGCCTCACGCTCTGCCTGTGTCGGTGCGATGAACGTGCGTCCTATGTACTTGTTCTTTAGTATGCCCGTCACATAAGGAATGCCACTTGCCTTTGAATAGCCTAGAGCCGCACCAATTCCACTGTCCGGCACGCCGATTACGACATCCGCAGCGACACCGCTTTCATTCGCCAGCTGTTCGCCCATCTTGTAACGCGCCTTCTGTACCGGGATTCCGTCTATTTTTGAATCGGGACGCGCAAAGTAAACGTACTCGAAAATGCAAGTGTGCTTTTTTTCACACTCCTTTTTGTCCGCATACATGATAGAACTCATGCCATCTTTTGTTATCACAATGATTTCACCGGGCGCCACGTCACGGACGAAAGTGCCGTTCACCGCGTCTACTGCGCACGATTCGGACGTAAGGATATATGAATTTGATGAAGAAATAGTGCCTAAACAAAGCGGACGGATTCCATTCGGGTCACGCACACCGATAAGCATATTCTCCGTCATTATGCAGAGCGCGAATGAACCTTTTATTTGTTTTGCTGTCTGGATTACTGAATCTACGAATAATTTGTTGTAATCTGCTTCGTCGGCGGCCGGACTCTGGGTTTTCTGCTGTTTTCTTGGGCTTCCGAGCTTTCCGCCGTTCTCTATGAACTTTCGGACTATAAGCTTCAAGATAACTTCGCTGTCGCTGGAGCTAGAAAAGGTGCTTCCGTGATCCTCAAGCATCTCGCGAAGCTCGGTGTGGTTCACAAGCTGACCGTTGTGCGCCAACGCGATGGAACCATTCTTAAAAGTGTTCAGGAACGGCTGGGCGTTCTCTATCGTCCGGCCGCCGGCAGTCGCGTAACGGACATGTCCCACAGCCAAAGAGCCTTTAAGCTGCTCAAAGTCGGACTGTTTGAAGGTTTCCCCTACAAGCCCCATGCCTTTGTGAAGGATAATCTTCTTTTTGTCGCCATCAGCGTTTTTCGTATCACTTACAGCAATACCCGCGCTTTCCTGACCGCGATGCTGCAGTGCTGTCAGCGCAAAATAAGAAAGCCCCGCCGCGTTCTCGGCTCCAAAAATACCTACAACACCACATTCATCATGAAAGCCCATGGTTTCCTGTTCCTTTCAAAAAGATGCAACGAAAAACGCCGTAGACATAACCTTGATAAATGGAACTGCTCGGAAAAGGCATTTTACGAACAGAACCTTTGCTCAGCTTCAAGATGATATCTACGGCGTCTTTGCCTTTGACACTGACATTATTCAGATATATGCCCTGTGTGTCAATTATCAGAGAACCATGACTTATTCAATGATTATGCAGTTTCTTCCCTGCGATTTGGCTTTATACATTGCGCTGTCCACGCGGTCAAAGACAACTGCTATCGTGTCGCCTTTTTTTAGTTCCGTAAGACCAATGCTGCACGTAAGTTTTCCGACTTTCTCAAAGTCAACATCGACAATCAAATCTTTCAGAAGTTTCGAAAGGAATTTCGTCTTCTCCATATCCATATCGTAACATACGCAGACAAATTCCTCGCCGCCCCATCTTCCGACCTTGATATCGTAATCTTTTACAAAGCCGACAATTGCACCAACAAACTGCTTAAGGACTATATCTCCTGTGGAGTGGCCATATTTATCGTTCACTGTTTTGAAGTGGTCTATATCAATCATCATGTACGAGACAGGTTTGCCGTTCGAATTAAATGATTCAATGGAATTGTTTATCTCTGTCTCGATTCTTCCATGGTTGAATATAGATGTAAGCGGATCTTTTGAGGCAAGTTCCTCGTATTCTTTGAGCGTGTCGAAAAGCTTGAGCGAAGATTCATGGATGTTCTGAACCATGAAGACGAACCTGAAATCATCATCGTTCGTCGTAGCGGCACGGCTGAAAATCAGTTTTACCCAGATGAACACGCCGTTAAGGTTTTTCATCTGGCAGTCGAATGAAGTCGTGCGTCCCGGCTCTAGGTTTTTCTTAAGATATTCGGGATCTGTCCGTTCCATGAAAAGCTTCTGGTCTTCCGGCCAAATCATGTTTACGATCATCGTGCGCCAGACGGAGTATTTAACATCGTAGTTCTGCGGATTGCTTGAAATTTCCGTGACATTGATGCTGTATGCGATGTCCTTTATCAAATCGACATACATTGAGAAAAGGAACGAGCTTTGTATCGTATCGATTTTTTTGCCGGTCAGGAATTCACGGATGTTTTCGCTGTTGTCAAGCTCATCAAGAATGAACATATATTTGCTGGCTTTATCGTCAACCGGATATATCGAAATCTGGACAAGATGGATTTTTTCCTGATATTTCAGCTTGATTTTGTCTACGTATTTTCCTTTGAACTTTCCAATCATCGGAACAAAGACGTGATAATCATCATCGATTTTCGTTGAGTCGTCATTAAGATGGAACCAAAGCATTTCGACAAGCTTTTGATAAGGTCCTTCATCGTCCAGAATGTTCTCAAAAAGACCTTTTTTCTTTACCGTTTTATATGTGTCTTTCTGTGTATCAACGATAATAATTGCGTCGATTTTCTGAAACAACAAGTCAGAGACCGATTCTTTTGTGTAATCTCCCATTAGTTCCATCCTCAAAAAAATCTTTTTTTATTATTACATCTAATTATTCAGATTTCAATCCTTTTTTTGAGGACAGTAATTTTTCCATAAAATATTAGATTTTTAGTGACAAGATGCCTGTTGTGGCAACGCGCACAAACTTGCACGCATTGCCCATGACACACAAACTACCGCTTCATCAGATAGGAATCTATCTGCTTCGCGCACTCACGACCTTCGGCAATCGCCCAGACGACAAGCGACTGACCGCGGTGCATATCGCCGGCGGTGAACACTTTATCAACGCTTGTAGCATAACCGTTCGGGCTTGCGCTTTCTGGCGTAGCGTCCCCCACAGAGGTGACAGTTCCGCGCGCACCAAGTTCCGCGCCAAAAGCCTGCGCAGTGTATTCCTCGCAGCCGACAAATCCCGCCGCCACAAGCAAAAGGTCGCATGGCAGCGTTTTTTCCGTGCCCTCGCGCTCGCAAAGAGTACGCTTGCCGTCTATCATCTTGAACTCGACTTCTATTGTGCGGACGGCTGTTATGTGCCCGCCCTCGCTTATAACTTCTTTTACAGTCGTTTCGTATACGCGCGGGTCGTGCCCGAACTTCGCAATGCTTTCTTCCGCGCCATAGTCCACTTTGAGTGTTCTAGGCCACTGCGGCCACGGGTTGTTCGCCGCTCGCTCAACAGGCGGGCACGGCATCATCTCTATCTGGATGACGCTTGCCGCTCCAAGCCGGATTGCAGAACCACAGCAGTCGTTTCCAGTATCACCGCCACCAACAATGATGACGTTCTTTCCACGGACTTCAATTCCAGATTTTTCAAGCAAGCCAGCGGCAATCTGCTCGTTTGTAGGCTCAACATCTATTTTTTCAAGCGCATAGCTTGTCGCAAGAACGCTTTTCGTTACTTCCTTCAAAAAATCGACAGCGAAAAGAACACCCGAGTCGAAGCGTGGCTGACCGTCCCCAGATTCGCCGTTCAGAGCTTCCAATCCTTTTGCCGCCAGAGCGCGGGCTTTTTTCGCACCGCAACAAAGAGCAACGGCATCAAAGTCCGCAAGAATATGATCTGCAGAAACGGAGCGACCGACATCGGCATTGAAAACGAACTCCACACCCTCGGCTTTCATAAGATCAATGCGGCGCTCAACAATTTTTTTGTCGAGCTTCATGTTCGGGATTCCGTACATCAAAAGACCGCCGGCTTTATCCTCGCGCTCATAGACAGTGACGCTGTGCCCTCGCCTATTGAGCCAGTCTGCAACCGCAAGCCCGCTTGGACCCGCCCCAATGACTGCCACTTTTTTGCCTGAGCGCACAGCTGGAATCTGCGGCTTCATATAACCGGTCTCAAAAGCTTTCTCTATAATAAAAAGCTCGTTGTCGTGAACTGTTACCGCACCTGCTCCGTTCTTGGCGGCACAACTAGAGTCTCCCATAACCACAGGACTTCCGCAGTTACACGCCTTTTCGCAAAGAGCCGGACAAACGCGCCCAGTAAACTCCGGGAAACTTGAAGTTTTCAAAAGCCGCCACGCGGCCATGTCGAACTGAGCGTTGTAAAGGGCATCATTCCACTCCGGGATATAATTGTGAAGCGGACAGCCTGTAACCATACCACCAAGCTTTATAGCACTCTGACACATCGGAACACCGCAGTTCATGCAACGAGCAGCCTGCTCACGACGAGCCTTTTCATCAAGCTTCGGATGAAACTCCTTGAAATTAGTTATGCGCTCCAAAGACGGAATATTACCGTTTTCAGTGCGTTTATAATCCATAAATCCTGTTGGTTTTGCCATAGTTGTCCTCACAAGCCAAGAAATGTGTAAAAACAAAAAAAGACGCCGTAGAAAACATCTCGAAAAAACAAGATATCATCTACGGCGTCTTTGCCTTAGTGCTTTTATTATTGCGAATTGCATGCAGAATGTCAAGATGGCGCCAAAAATCATAGCCTCGCATCCACAAAATCCGGCTTTTGTGCATCTTACCCCGCCCAGAATGCATCTTACCGAATTTGCGATTGTAACACTTAAAAATCAGTTCTACACTCTGACCATCAACGCCACAACAAAGGCAATACCAAATGTCATTAACTTAATGCTTTCGACATGAAAAAAACTTATGGTGCTTTTGCCAACACCCTGCATTAGCCACAAGTTCAGCACTACGTGCTTCAATAGTGGCATGCAAGGAACCTGTTGGCTACGCACCATACAGAAATGTTCAATTTCATAAGTTAATGACATTGGTGACAACACGAAAGTTTAAGGAGTATTATTATGAAGATTACAAAGATTTTTTCAGGTTTATTATTCGCATTGGTTTTCACACTGACATCATGCCAGTATCGGGATGAGATGAACGCTGTAAAATCGCTCAAAACAATTTGCGACGGTGTTTATTTCCTTGAATTCGAAGGCGACTACGGATTTGACAAATATCTTGAAAACGGCGGCGCAAAGAACACAGACGAGCTTTCTGCTTTCATCAGCAACCAGCTTCAAAAAGGTGAATGGGCAGCCCCGGCTGACGATGCAAAACAGATGAAGCCGGTGAAAATCTCCCCAGTAGATTTTGGATGCAGCTCAATCGCTGTAAAGAACTCTGAAAATCCAGACAAAAAGATTTTCGGACGAAACTACGACTGGCAGGATTGTTCAGTTCTCGTCATCCACTCAAAACCGACAAACGGCTACGAATCAATTTCCACAAGCTGTCTTTCACATATCGGAATTGGTGCGGACTGGAAGCCAAGCGGACAGTTCTTAAAAGATATTTCGGCTCTTGCCGCAATTTATGTACCGATGGACGGCATGAACGAAAAGGGACTTTACATTGCAGACCTGATTGTTGGTGACAAAAACGAAGAGCCGACAGCACAGGAACGAGGAAACACAAGCGTCACGACAACAGATGCAATCCGTATGTGTTTGGACAAAGCCGCGAACGTGGACGAAGCTCTTGAATTGCTCAAAAGCCACGACATGCATTCAGTAATCGGACGCGAGCATCATTTTGCCATCGCGGATTCCACAGGAAAAGCAGTAGCTGTTGAGTGGGTGAACAATGAGATGTTCGTAAAAGAGACGAAAGTGCTTACAAATCATTACACAACTGAATCTCCCAAGAAGGATGACGGCACGAATCCAGATACAGAAAACTCAAGAATCAGATTCGAAAGCCTTACTGATACGTGGGAAAAGTCGAACGGAGCGATGAATCCGGCAGAAGTTGCGTCAGTATTGAAATCTGTAAACGTTGCCCAGTACAGAAACGAAAACTGGAACGAAGGTCTTACCGTGTGGAGCGCAGTTTTTGAGCCAGAAAACAAAAAGGTTACGTATTTTTTCAAAGAAAACTATGACAATAAATACGTATTTGAGTTACAATAAAATCGATGAAAATAACGATTTTAGAAACTAAACCGGATGAAGAAGACGAGATTATCGTAAAATGCAGTTTTCTTGACGATGATTTGACGCTTCTTTTGAATCAGCTCAAAAACGGAAGTTCCAAGCTTAATTTCAACAAGGATAACAAAATTGTCCTTGTTGAAAAAAAAGACATTCTGTTTTTTGAATCCGTTGATGACAAAGTTTTTGCCTACACTCAGGATGACGCTCTTGAAACAAAGTTCAAGCTTTACGAACTGGAGCAGATTTTGCCCGCAAAGACTTTTTTCCGCGCGAACAAAGCTGTTATTGTGAACGTGAATAAAATCAAAAGCCTTTCGCCTGCGTTCGGCGGAAGGTTCGAGGCAGTCCTAAAAAACGGCTACCGGGTTATTATTTCACGAAACTATGTTCCAAAGCTGAAAGAACTGCTGGGACTTTAAGCTGGAGTTTAATCAAAGGATTCTAGGGGATTTATCATGAAAGGAAAAATAAAATTTTTGATCACACTTTTTACAAGAGTGCTTACCGCAATTATAATTTTTGACTCGATAATGCTCTTAATTTCTTCTGGGACAAAAGCATATCTTTCTGTTTCAGATTTGATTTGCCTTATACTCATTTCACTTTTGTGCGCCATTTTCTATATTCCGTTTTTGGCAGACAAAGATTTTTCGAAACGCCAGTGGATAATTATGAACATCTGCTATTTTCTCGCAGTAAACATTACAACTTTGGTCTTCGGATATTTGATGCACTGGTTCAGTTTCAGCAAAATCTCATCGTTCATCGCGCTTGAAGTCGTTATCATTTGCGCTTACAGCCTGGTGATGTTCTTTTTCTACAAGCTGGATATGAACACCGCAGATAAGATGAACGAAAAACTAAAGGAGCGCGAGGAGTAAGGGGGGAAGTCTCCCCCTGCGCCCGCACAAGGTTGCGGGCTACCCTCTCGCCTAGTGGGCTTCAGCCCCCTAAAACCCCTACATATCGCGAGTTTGCGGAGCAAACTCGATAAGCAACCGTCAGGTTGCGTCTGCACACAGGGTGCCAGCGAGAGCAATGGCACAAAGATGTATTCACGCCCGCGCTACGCGCTACACTTCTTGAAAGCAGCGAGCACAGCATCATCGTGGTCCGCGCCACCACGCTCCTGAGCCGCTATCTCTGTCATAATGCGCAAATAGTCGTTGGGGATAATTTTCTTAAAGCAAGCCTTGTAGTGATCCCAGTCTGCAAGAATAGCCTTGGCGCGGACACTGCCAGTCTCGGCGGCGTGCTGCTCAATAAGCGAATGAAGCCGCTCCGTATCTGTAGTGTCGCGGAGTGTCGTTACCTCATCGTCAAGCGCATACATCTTTACAAGCTCGTGGTTCATCCGCTTGTAAAGGTCGTGGTTCTCGTCCAAAACATAAGCCACGCCACCGCTCATTCCGGCGCAGAGGTTCTTGCCTGTGCCGCCAAGAATAACCGCAGTTCCACCAGTCATATACTCAAGTCCGTGATCACCGCAACCTTCTACAACGACAGTCGCGCCTGAGTTTCGGACGCAGAAACGCTCGCCTGCGACTCCGTTTATAAAAGCAGTTCCGCTTGTCGCACCAAAAAGCGCAACATTTCCAACGATTATGTTGCGGTCGGCTTCGCCCTCAAAAGTTTCCGGTTTTGTTACGACAACTTTTCCACCGCTCAAGCCTTTGCCGAACGCATCGTTCGCGTCACCTATCAGGCGAAGCGTAAGCCCCTTCGGAATGAATGCGCCGAAACTCTGCCCCGCACCGCCGGAACAGCTAACGACAAATGCGTCATCATCAAGTTGACTGCCGAACTTCTTTTGAATCTCGCTACCAAGAATAGTACCTACGGTGCGGTCTGTAGAAGAAATGCGCACAGAAAACTTGCCGCCGTTCTTTTGCTTTTCAAAATCAGGAAGCAGCTGTTTTTCATCGACAGTGCGCTCCAGCTTAAAGTCAAACAGCGAGCGGTCGGCTTTCCAAGAATCTGCGCTACCAGCAGTTTCGCCGTCCGCGCTCTTAGCGTTTGCAAGAACACGCTCCAAATCAACAAGCCCAGCTCGCTTAAAGCCTTGCTTGTCTTTCAGTTTCAAAAGGTCGGTGCGTCCGCAAAGTTCTTCAACGGAGCGCACGCCAAGCTTAGCCATATATTCGCGCATTTCCTGTGCGATAAACTTCATAAAGTTCTCAACGTATTCTGGCTTGCCGGGGAACTTCGCGCGAAGTTTCTCGTTTTGTGTCGCAACGCCGAATGGACACGTATCAAGCTGGCAGACGCGCATCATAGAGCAGCCCATCGTAATGAGCGGAGCCGTCGCAAAACCGAATTCCTCTGCACCAAGCAAACAAGCAATGGCAACATCGCGTCCGCTCATAAGCTTGCCGTCAGTCTCAACAACGACGCGCCCGCGAAGTCCGTTCTGAATCAAAGTTTGGTGAGTTTCTGCCAAACCAAGTTCCCACGGCAAGCCCGCATGATGAATAGACGAAATCGGAGCGGCTCCTGTTCCGCCGTCGTGACCCGAAATAAGGATTACCTGTGCGCCAGCTTTTGCGACACCAGCCGCAATCGTACCAACGCCCGCTTCGCTGACAAGCTTAACTGACATACGCGCGGCGCGATTC
>JAEEGK010025882.1_pt1 | contig 11994 bp, 10 predicted proteins | sample 8958771 | NCBI WGS metagenome assembly JAEEGK01 (sample SAMN16246547, study PRJNA631951) | gut metagenome | biome: gut microbiome; feature: rumen; material: SC-attached | host: Bos | place: Iran: Karaj | collected 2018-10 | reverse complement strand
AATAATCCAATTTCAACAAATCATTGGGGATTGGGGATTGGGGATTGGGGATTGGGCCCAATCCCCAATCCCCAATAAAGTATTTAATAAAAAAAATTTTTAAAATAGAAAACAGATATTTTACAATAATTATATATATATATTTATAAAATTTTTAAAATAATTATTTAATAATTTTAAATATTTTAAATTACTTTTATATTTCATTATTTTTTATTTTTTTTTATATTTTTCAAGTGGATATTTTATTTCTATTACCTTAGTGATTCCTCCTTCCAAAACTATTAATGTATTTTTAAATCCAAATTTTTCTAAATATGTATATGCAATTTCAGCTCTTTTACCACTTTTACATAATATATGAACAGTTTTTATTGATTCAATATTTTTCAATTTATTTTTAAATTCACTTAAACTTACTAATTGACTATCTTTTATTATTCCAGTTTCAATATATTCATTTTCTTCTCTAACATCAAGAATAATTTCACCTTTTTGTTTAATATTATCTAAATTTTCAACTGTTATAGTCTCATTTAATACTTTTTTAACTTCAAATTTTGAATTTATCCAATCATCATAATATGCATAACCAAAAATAGATAAATATCCTAATTTACGTGTTTCTTGAATTACATTTTTTTGTTCATTTTTATAAGTTATTAAAATTATTGCAGCATTTTTAGGAATTAATTTTGGTAACCAATTATCATAACTTAATGTTAATGGAAGAATAATTGAATTTGGTATATATCCTTTCTCTGAGTCTGATATATTCCTTGTATCTAGAACATATATTTTTTCTTGTTTTAAAATTTCTTTCAAATAATTTGAATCTATTTTTGTTATTGAAATTGTAAATGTTAATAATAAAAGTATGATTATATCTTTCATTTTTAAATTTAATTAGTTTAATTGTAAAATAATTAATTAATATAAATGAATTAAAAAAAATATTTTGTATATTTAAAAAATATGTCAAAAAAAATTTGTCTCATCAATTATAAATTATGTAACTTTTATAAAAGAACTATATTCATTTAACAATTATATTCAAATATTATTATTTTATAAAATGATAATCTCAAATAGAATTGAAATGTTAATTTTGTGAAGGTTCAGAATATTGATGAGTGAAGAATATGAAAATATAAAATAATTTTTTTAGTTATATATTTATAAAGAATATGAATAAATTTTTATTTAATTTTTTTAATAATATATTTTAATATTTATTTAATGAATGAAAAAGAAAATAAAGAACAAGATGATAAAATTATTGAATTTGAAAAAAAATTAAATAAAGTTGAAAAATTATGTAATTCTATTTTTCAAACAAATGGAATTACATATAAAAAAATAAATGATATTGAGAAAAAACTGAAAATATTAGAAGAAAATAAACCTATTATTGAAGAAAATAAAATAAATGAAAAAACAGAAACAAATATTGATAAAATTAAAAATGAAATAACCTCAGAATTACTAAATAATTTTAACGAAAAATATGAAAATTGTTATAATAAAATTAATACTCAAAATGAAGAATATAATAAACAATCAATATTAAAAATAAATAATAATTTAGATGAAATTGAAAAAAAATATAATGATTTAATTGAAAAAAATCAAAAAATAATTAAAGAATTGAATGAAAAATTTGATAATATTGTTGAAAGTAATAATAATAAATATTTAAATAATAATGAGGAATTATATAAAGATTTTAATTCATTAAAAGGACAAATACAAAATTTAAATAATTTGGAAAAACAATTATTAAATTTACAAAATAATTTAGAAAATAAAATAAATGATTTAAATAAAAAAATTGAAAATGAAAATTTGATTTTCAAAAATAGAATAAATCAAGTAGAAAAAACAGTTCAAAATAATTTTGAAGAATCAAATAAAAAATTTAAAACATTTGATTATTTAAATGAATTAAAAAAGCAATCAAATGATAATTATATATTAATAATTGAACATACTAATAAAATAAATTTATTTGAAAAAAATATTGAAAAAATTTTAAATGAAACATTACCAATAATACAAAATAATCAAACTGAAGATAGTAGAAATAAAATAATATTAGAAGAAAATATCAATAATATTGAAAAAGAACTTGAAACAAAAAAAGTAGAATTAATCAATTTAAATTCAAATATATCTGAAATTAAAGAAAATATTGATAAAAAAATAAATATAAATAATGAATTATTTAATAAATATGTTAATGAATTGAATGAAGTCAAAAAAATATTTATAACAAAGGAAGAATTTTCACAATTTGAAAAAAAAATAAATATATTTATTAAAGATTTTGATAATACTTTCCAAGAAAATAAAATATTAATTGAAAATATAAATTCTATTTCAGAGAATATAAATAAAATAAAAGAAAAAGAAAATACTTTTATCAAAGATATAGAATATATAAAAAATGAATTGAATACAGAAAAATTAAATTTAAATTCTATTAATGAATCTATTAATCAATTAAATGTTGAATATAAAACAATAAATAATAAATTCAAAATTATAAACGAAAATGGTATTAAATTTACAAATGAACAAAAAATTTTAAAAAATACTTTAGATAATTTTAAAGAATCAATAATTCAGGAAAACAATGAAACCCAAAATCAAATAAAATTATGTTTAGACCAAATAAATAATGTTAATTTAAAGTATGAAAACCTTGAAAAATTAGAGCTTACTTCTTTAAATGAAAAGATAAAAAATAAATTTGACAATTTTGAAAAAATTATATCAAAAATGAAAATCTCAACAGTAAAAGAAGAAAGTATCGATAAATTAAAAGATTTAAATAATTTAATTTTAGAAAATAAAAATCAAATAAATATATTATCTTCATATTTACAAGACAATAAAAAAAAAGAAAATAATGAAAATAATGAAATAAATAAAGTTATAAATGAAATTAATGAAAAAATGTCTTTACAAAATAAAGATTATGAAAAATATTTAAATGAAATTCAACAAAAATTAGTTGAAATAAATGAAAAAATTTTATTAGATAAAAATGATGTAGAAATTCAATTTAAATCTATATGGGATACATTATCTCTTATTTTTCAAAATAATAATATGAATAATCAACAAAAATAAGTAAAATAAAAAAAATATAGATATTTATTAACAAATTTTAATTATAAATTCAATTTTATAATTTAAATAATTAATTATGATTAAAATTTTCATCTTAATAATTTTAAAAAAAAAAATATAATAATTATAATAAAAATTATTTATTAAATATATAAAAAATGAATTATGATTATGATTATAGTTTTAATTCTATAGTAGATGCATACCAATTTCATCTTAGTTATTTATCAGAAGGTTTTTATTGTTTCTTATGTTCAATTTTTGAATATTATTTCCCTAATATTTATAATAATACATATACTTCTTTAATTAGAGGTAATCAAAATTCAATTAGTGAAACAATAGTAATGATGTCAAATATTCAATTTTCAAAATGTATTACCTTTTTTGGTATAGGAATAATTTATCTAATAGTATTATATATTATGTTCCTTTATTCAGATGACATCCCAGAATTAACTTTTAATTTTAAAAAATTAGCTTCTTTATATTATATGGTAATTTTTATAATAATTTTAGATATTATTCCTTATATTTTTATTTTTCCTTCTATTTCAGGATTTACTTATATTACAAATTTGGCAGTTAATTGGAATTCTAGTCAATATTTATTAATTCTGGTAATTTGTTTAAAAATATTTTATAAGTTAAAGAAAAGGATAGTCTTCAATACTATTTTATGTTGTTCAATAGGTTTTTATATTCAACAATTAGGATTTACTAAATATTTTTATTCAAAGAAAACATCATATGGAAACTTTTTTAATAATACATATAGTATAATTATTTTATACTTTACTCCAATGCTATTTTTTTTAAAAGATTTTTTAATTGATAAAGTTTTAAAGTCTGAGATACATTGGATAGTGTTAATAACAGTAATAAATTTATTAGAGGGAATAATATATATAATTTTAAAAATCATTTTAAAAAATATTTTCCATCGACCAACAAAAATTTTATTTGAAGGATTCACAGTATCACAAGGTTTTTATTCCGCATTTTTTTTAGCAAAAGATATTTTAGATTTTATTATTTTATCAACAAAATTCAATTTATTACAAAAAGGAATAGGTAAACCTATAGGACAAGTAGGTATATTATGTTTATTTATATGTGGATTCGCAGTTGCTTATCCTCTTTATGGATATACTATAATTTCAATTGCTGGAAATGCATTTGTTTTATTTGCATATATAATTTTATTAAATGAAGCTGATGATATGAAATTGACTAACGAAATATTTGTAATAGATAATTCAAAGCAAAAATTACATGAAGAAAAAGCACAACTTTCTTTATCATTAAGTTGTGATTCAAAAAAACAAAAAACATATAATCATAATTGTTCTATGGATATTTCAGATGACACTCTTTCTGATGAAATTCCTTCTAATGAAACTCCTTGTAATGAAACTCCTTCTAATGCAACTCCTACTCCAAATGATTTGAATATTAATAATTCTATTAATAAAACTAGTAATTATAATTATGAAGAAGAAATTGCTGAATTAGAAGAAGAAATTTTAATGTATAAAAATGATAAAAAGAGTTTAGAAAGTCAATTTAATTCTCTAAAAAGTGAGAAAGATAGTATGACAAATGAAATAAATAATTTAAAAAATGAGAATAAAAACCTTCTCGATGAAAATGATACTTTAATGACTAATATAGCAAAAATAGAAATTGAAATTGAAAAATATAAAAAAGAATAATTATTATAACAATAGGTTAGAATTTTTAAATTTAAAAAAAAAAATATTTTTAATTACTATTAGTTTTTTTATTTTTAAATCTTATCCCATAAAAAAAAAATTAATTTAAATTTTAGAAATAAATTTAATCAAAATTTATAGTCCATCAAATTCAATATTGATATATATATATTATCATTATTGGTCGCAGTGGACATATATTATGATTGTTTGATTATTTAAGATTATAATCTTTAATATATAATCATTAAAAATCAAACATACAAATATTAATAATTATTATTTTTAAAATTGAAAATTTAATATCTAAATTTATATAAATAAAATAGATTTAAAAAGATATATTTCAAATTTTATTGTTCATTTATTAATAATTTTTTCCTTATCTCTTTTTATAAATATTTTTATTTATGTAAAATAAATAAATGATAAAAAGTCGTTCAACAGAATTATTAATAGATGGAAAAAAACAAAAATATGGAAAAATATTTAAAGGAACAAATTATCCTGCATATCAAAAACAAAGTTTAGGTTCTATACCTTCAAAATATGATAGTTTTCTTTTTCAGAAACATGATTCACCTCAAAAATTTCAAAACGACAAAAAAATTTCATTTCAAAATGGAAAAAATATTTCATATGAAATATATGGAAATACAGTAAAATTTTCTTTCTATCCTAGATATAAAAAAATTATTGAAGATAATTTAAATGAAACTAATTTATATAGAAATAATAAAAAATATTTTGGAGGAGAAGGAAGATTTAATAATATAATTTATAGAGATTTAATAAATAATAAATATTATCCTGGACCAGGTCAATATGAAACAATTAATGAAAAGATACCAAATTATAAATTCAAATATCTTTTTAATACAAATAAAAATTATTCTTTAATTAATAAAGAAATAAATAATATTGGTCCTGGAAGTTATGATTATGATATCCCAAAATCTGAAAAAAATATTATTTTTGGTAAAGAAAAAAAATTTCCAAATTATAATACTTTGTTTCCTATAAATAAAGATGATATATTTATTGGACCTGGATTGTTTGATATACCTTCTGGATTAATTATTCATAATAAAAATAAATTAAGTCCTGTTTTTATACAAAATACTAAAAAAAAAATTGATTTAGAAAAAAAGTATATTGTAAATGAAATTATAGAAAAAGATAAAAAAGAACAAAATGAAGAAAATGAAAATAAAATTATAATACAAAAAAAAGAAGAAGATTGGATTAAAAATGAATTAAATAAAAGAATAAATGAAAGAAATAGACAATTAAAACATCATAAATCAAATAAAACTTATGATGAATTAAATAATTTTAGACTTAAAATATATGAATATTCAAATCAAAAAGAAAATGTTAATAAAGGCTTTGCATTAAATAATGAACCTAAATTTAAAAATTATAATATAAATCATGTACCTGGACCTTGTTATTATAATTATGAAAATATTATTAAATCAATAAAAAATAAAAAAAGTTTTCATACAAAAATTAAAGATTTTTGGATTTAATATATTTTTAAGTTATTTTTTATTGTTCTTTTCAGTTAATAATATTTTTTTTCAATTAATTAATTGAATTAATGGGTTGTTGTGAACCTGTTCCTATTTCTGGAGAAGCATTAGTAGTTAAAATATTTTCAGACACAAATTTTAAACTAAAAAATTTTTATTATAATAAATTATTAAATCGTTTATCTGATTTCATAATATATCAAGAATTATATAAAAAATATATAGAAGAACAACTCATTCCTTTATTTTATAATCAAAATTCATATTATGATAATAAAATTTACCATAAAGCATTATTTAATAAAATTTTAAGTTATTTAGAAGAAAAAAATAGTATTTATGAAGTTATGATTTATTTATATCCATTTATTGATCATATGAATGAAAATGTTGAAGAACATCTTTATTCTATATTTAATTATATTGGAAAAAAAGGACAATTAAATTTAAGAACATTACTTTCTTTATTTGAGAAATATATTAAATTTGTTACTATTGATGTTACTAATTTAGTTGCTGAAAATATGGAAAATGATGAACAAAAAATGTCTGTATTAGAATTAAATAAAATTTATACTGAAGATAATGTTAAAAATTATATTGCAACAAACTTATTTAATATGCTTAAAATTTATGGTCAAAATGATATTATCACTCAAGAAATATTTATTGATCATTTTAAACATATTAATATTGCAAATTTTGATGAAATAAGAAATTCAATATATGTTGAAAATTTTGGAAAAAAATAATTTTAAAAAAATATTCACTTATTATTTATTTAGTTATTTTCATAATTTTAAAAAAAAAGAATTAATTTAAATGAATTAAAAAGTTTAAATTTTCAAAATAATTAATTTATAAATAAATTCTTTGATTTTAATTGTTTTGACTATTTATAATCAATTATAAACAATGAATTTTTATTTATAAACTAAAATTAATTACAATTTACCACTATTTAAATTTATATTGAGATTGAGATATATTATTATTAATTTTAGGAAATATAAGAGGTACAATTTTAATTTCTTCTTTTTTATGAAATTCTTTTTTTTTTATTGAACTTAAATTTGGCACTTTTAATTGTATATTCCTACTATTTATTTTATTTTTATTTTCATTTTCTTCAGTTTTTATTTGATTATAAGGTATATTTGTTAACTTATTTTTTTTAGGAATTACACTTGGTAAATTTAAATTATTATTTAAAATTTTTGGTGAATAATTAATTGGAAATTTTATTCTTTTTGGTAATTTATATTTTGACAATTTAATTGAACCTAATCTAGTATAATTTTTTTGTGATATTATTGTTTGTTTATTTTGTAATTTTACACTTCCTAATTTTTTCCCATTTCTTTTTATTATAATTGGTATTTCTTCTTTAATATCTTTTTTTTTATTTTTTGGAGTATCCATTAAATCAAATGAGCAATTTTTTTTTAATCCATTTAATTTTATTTTTTCTAATTTTAATCTTTTTAATTTACTAATTTCATTAGTTTGTTTATAATAATCATCTTTAATATAAATTACATTTTTTTTATTATATTTCTTTGCTACATTATTGAGAAAAATTATACTTAATATTAATTCTTTTGCTTTTAAACAAATATCCATTTTTCTTAATTTTTCATTAAAAGTTTCAGGAATTTTATCATTAACTCTTCTTGTAATCCAAGGATGTTTTAATGCATTTTCAGCAGTATATCTCCAAGATGGATTAAATTCTAATAATTTATTTAATAAAGTTTTTGCCATATGAGAACATTTATCAGGAAATTTTATTTTTTTTCTATTATGAATATCATTAATATATAATTCTCTATTTTCACCTTTTTTATAAAATGGATGTTTATTTTTAAATAATAACATAAACATTATAATACCAATACTCCATATATCAACACTCTTTGAATATGTTTTTTTTTCTATTTGTTCTGGAGACATGTAAATAAAAGTCCCACAATAATCATTTTTTTCTAATTTATAAAAATTTTGAACACTTAAACCAAAATCAATTAATTTTAATGAATTAATATCATCTTTTTCAGAAAACATAACATTTTCAGGTTTAATATCTCTATGACAAATTTCAAAACTATGAAGATAACTTACTGCAGAAAGTAATTGATTGATAATAACAGATGCAGTTTCTTCATTTATATCTTTATTATTTTGCATCCAATTTTTTAATGTGCCAAAAGGTAATAATTCCATCATTATATATAATTTTGTATTAGTTTCTAAATATCCAAAAAATTCAACTATATTTTTATGTTTTAACTTCTTTAATATTGTTACTTCTTCTTTCATTTTATTTATATATGATAATTTTTTACCAGATTTATTAATAATTTTAATTGCACATTCTCTATTTGTTTCTGTTTCAATTGCATGCATTACAGTCCCAAAAGCTCCACTATCTATTCTTTCTAAAAAAATATAATCATTTTCAATTTCATTTGGTATATCTTCTGGAATTAATTCATTAATACATATCTCCATTAAAACTTTATTAATTTTTAATTAAATTAAAAAATAATTTAATGTCAAAATCATCAAATTCAAATCAAAAAGAAGATAAATTTTCATATTCATCTTTAGATACAAATGATACAATAAATAAAGAAAAACAAAAGAAAAAATTAGGAAAATTTGATCCATTATCATCTCGTTATCCAATATGTTTAGTATGGACACCACTTCCTTTAATTACAGCTCTTATTCCATGTATAGGTCATGTAGGAATATGTAATTCAGAAGGAATAATTCATGATTTTTCAGGACCATATTATATATCTGTTGATGATATGGCATTTGGTCAACCTACAAAATATGTTAAACTTGATATTAGTGAAAATGAAATTAATGAATGGGATAAATGTGTTATGAAAGGAATGGGACATTATCAAAAGATGGATTATAATTTCTTTTGTAATAATTGTCATTCATATTGTGCTCATGTTTTAAATGTTATGAAATATAAAGGGAAAAGTAATTATAATATGGTTAATATTTGGTGGATGGTTTCTACTAAAAGTAAATATGTTTCTTGGGGAAGATTATTTAAAACTTATTTACCTACTATTATTATTCTTCTTATTATTTATCTTATATATAATATTTCCAAATAATAAAATAATTTTTTCTTTAAATTGAATTATTAATTTAAAAATATTATATAAAATTATAAATTTTTTTTTAATAATAGAATTAAATAAAAAAATATTAAGTTTAAAATATATTTTTTTTATTATATAAAATCATTATTTAATGTTTATGCTTTTTATGTGATTTTTCATTTTCTTCTTCATCATCATCATCAATATCATCTTCTTCTTCATTGTATTCTTCACTTTCATCATCATCAAATTCTTCTTCTTCTAATTCTTCTTCATTATCTTCAATTTCTTCTCCTTCCATTTCATCTCCATATTCAGTTGATTCTATTTCTTCTCCTTTATTATTTTTACCATCAATTGCAATTAATTCTGGAAAAAAAATAAAAATTTCATCTTTATAATTATTATTATTCACAAATGGATTTCCTTTTACTGATATTTTCTCAAGTGATAATCCCTTTAATTTTTTTATTGAATCTAATGATTCAATTTTATTATTATCTAATTTTATTTTGTATAATTTTGGACATAATTGAACAAGTTTTTCTAAGTCTTCACCTGTTAAATTGTTGTCACATAATTCAAGCTAAAATTATTAATAAAAAATTCATTTTTTTACTATTTTTAATTTTTGTAAATTTGGAAAATTTTTTAGATTTTTTATTCCTATTCCATTCATTGATAAATGAATTAAATTTTTATATTTTTCTAAATCTTCCATTTGTCCTTTTGATAAATGATTTTCTTCCTTAAAAAATTCATCTAATATTAGTTCTTCAATCTAAAATAAAATTAATAATATACTTCTTCTGGTTCATGTTCTCCAAATTTTATTTGTAATTCTTTAGCAAAAGACATAAATATAATTTTATATATGTTTTTATTTTATAGATATTTCAATTTATATTAATTATAATGAAATATTTTATGAAATAAAAGAAAATTTATTTGATTTCATTTAAAAAATAATGATAAAATATTATTTATAAATAAATATATTAATAAATTTAAATTTTATAAAAAATAATTGCTTTTTTTTTAATTATATAAATTAACTAAAAATAAAACTTGAAAAATAAATTATTTTTCAACTAAATTAAAATATATTATTGAATATAAAACTTTTATTTAAAGAGTTTATTTGAAATAATAGTTAATTATTTAGAAAAATTGATAATATATCAAATTCTCAATAAATTATTAATATGAAAAATAAAAGATTTAGAAGAAAAATTATCTTTTTATACAAAATTTACATTATTAAATGAAGAATATAATAAGAAATTATTATTAAAACAATGAAAATAATTAATAATAGAATTTTTTAGAAAAAAGGAAAAAATAAAATTGAAGTAATATATAAAACAAAATTTAAAAGAAATTAAATTAATTATTATTCAATTGAAAATAAAAAAGGATATTTATTTAAAATAAATAAAAAAAACCTAAATTATTAACATGAGAATGATAATAACACTGATATAAATTATATAAGTTTTTTTGATAATAGTTTAATAATTAATTCATTGCAATCATAAATTTTTTTTTTTTAAATTAAATAATAAAAAAATTTAAAAGTTATGATTTTTAATATCTAATAATATATTATTTTTCTTCAAAAGGTAAAAAATAATAATTATTATTTATTTGTTTTGAAATAGCATTAAAAGAAAGAATACTAAAATATTTCACAAGTGGTTCTTTATATTTATGAATATTTGGCTCTTCTTTAGATGAAATCTTTTTAAATAATTTTTTAACATCGGTTTCATCTTCATTATGTTCATATTTATATATTTTCATAGAATAAAAATTATTGAAAGGATTATCTTTATTTTCAGATTTATTTATCAAAATAAAATCATTATATTGATGTTTTATTCTTTTTTTGGTTTCAAAATAAACATTAAAATAATATCCACTTTCAAATTTAGTAAATAATGAAAGACTTGATATATGATGTGATTGACTAACCAATATATCATATTTACTCCATTGTGAATTATAACTTATTTCTTTTGTAAAAAAAATTCCTAAATGCTCAACAAATTTTTTTTTTTTTTTATTTTCAACTATATATTCTATATAATTATTTTTTATATCATTTTTGGCATCTAATTCATTTTCAAATATATGATTAGCAAATTTATCATTCTTTGTAAATTTAAAAGAATCAGCCCTTCCTATTTGGTCCTTTAATTTTGCATCTCTATATATCATACTTTCTTCTTCTTCCTCCAATGGAAATAAACTTTCATAATTATATTTTACATTGGTTAGAGCTGTTGAAAATAAAGAAAAAATGTCATTTAAGTAATTTTTCTTTTTTTGCTCTATGAACCTTTTTGAAAATGTTGATATGATTAATAATAGGCAGATTAAATATTTAGACATTTAAAGTAAATAATAATTATTGGATATCAATTTATACAATAAATTATTTTTTTAAACATAAATAATTCTTATTTATTTTTTGAAGAT
>JAEEGK010025879.1_pt1 | contig 11995 bp, 9 predicted proteins | sample 8958771 | NCBI WGS metagenome assembly JAEEGK01 (sample SAMN16246547, study PRJNA631951) | gut metagenome | biome: gut microbiome; feature: rumen; material: SC-attached | host: Bos | place: Iran: Karaj | collected 2018-10 | reverse complement strand
CATAGAGCAGTTCACAAAAGAACTGCCTTCTTATGATTATGAAATAGTATTCATAGATAATGATTCATCAGACACTACTCGTGTCAAACTCCGCAAGTTATGTAAAGAGAATAAAAAGATTAAAGCTATCTTTAATGCCAAGAATTTTGGACAGTTTAATTCACCTTATTACGGTATGCTTCAAACGACCGGTGACTGTACCATAAGCATGTGCGCAGATTTCCAAGACCCTCCCGAGATGATACCTAAGTTGGTAAAAGAGTGGGAAGATGGAGCCAAGATAGTAAGCGCTATAAAGACATCCAGTAAAGAGAATAAGCTTATGCGTTTTTTCAGAACGTGTTACTATAAGCTTATCAAGAAAATGTCAAATGTTGAGCAGATAGAGCATTTTACCGGTTTTGGATTATATGATAAGGACTTCATAGAGGTGCTTAGAGACCTAAAAGATCCGACGCCTTTCTTAAGAGGTATAGTGGCAGAGTTGGGATTTAAGCGTAAAGATATCCCTTACGAACAACAGAAACGACGTGCAGGGAAAACTCATAATAATTTATATTCACTTTATGATGCTGCAATGCTTAGTTTTACATCATATACAAAGGTAGGACTGCGTATAGCAACCATAGGTGGCTTTATCATTGGTTTTATAAGTTTTGTCATCGCTATAGTATATCTTGTACTAAAACTTGTTAATTGGGATAACTTTGCTATGGGTAATGCCCCTATACTTATCGGTGTATTTGTGCTGGGAGGAATTGAATTATTCTTCATCGGTCTTCTTGGAGAGTACATCATGAGTATAAATAACAGGGTAATGAAGAGACCACTGGTAATTGAGGAAGAACGAATCAATTTTGATGAAACAGAACCTAATGACACATTAACTGATAATGAGATAGAAGATATATGAATAAAGAACCTTTTATAAGCATAGCAATAGCATCATATAATTATGCAAATCACCTACGCAATGCTATTGAAATGATCAAAAAGTCGGATTTTAGAGATTTCGAGATAGTATATTGCGATGACTGTTCGACGGATAACTCTGTTGAGGTGATCGATAGCATCATAAAAGAAAACAGTGACCTTAACATCCGACTTATTCAGAATGATACCAATCAAGGTATACTGAAGACTAAAACAAGACTAATATATGAGTGTAAAGGGAAATATATAATGATCTGCGATGCGGATGATTATATGGCGGAGCATTGTCTGGACAGATTAACAGCAGTAGCAAAGAAAACGGATGCTGACCGTATAGTGTCAGAAGTATATGATATAGAAACAGGAGAGAGCGGAGAGCAAAAGATAATACAAAAGCAGGATATCCCGAATAATACTTCAAAATGGCTATGGAACTTAAACCATGGCTGTTTATATAAAAGAGATATATTATTAAAGAATAACATTGAATTGGATTTTGCTCCGGACGATGTTTGTCTGACGGTATATTTTAGTCAATTCTCAAGGTCTGTGGCTTGGATCAGAAAACCTTTGTATTATTGGTGTGTACATGATGATTCTGCCGGACGAAAAAAAGATAATAATCATACGAAAAAGATAATAGCAGAATTCAAGAAGGCGGTTGAAAAAATAGATTTAATATATGAAAACGAATGTAAAAGAAATGCGCAACTTATAGAATTACTGATAATAAAACTATATTATCTTCAGCTTTTTCATAGTTTAAGAAATTGTAGTTTGAGAGATAAGCTTAGTTCATATTCACATCTAAACAAAATAATTTGTGAAAGTCATAGAGACTATTTAAATAATGAATTGCTGAAATTACCACAGAATATGCCCCTTAGAAAATATGCTAAGAATATAATAATTATTAGCACAAAACTTGAGAGAATCCATTTGATGAAGCTGGGGCTTATAGGATATCATTTTTTAAGTAAAATTATTTATTTTGATCAGTGATAGAAGGTGTGATCTATGGATAAGATTCCGATATGTGCATGTATAATTACTTATAATCCAAACTTGAAAAGGTTGAGAGAGTGTATTGATTCAATTGTTAATCAAGTGGATGCGCTGGTAATAGTAGATAATAATTCAAAAAATAAAAAGGATATTTGTAATAAATATTATAATAACAGGAACATTAATCTGATTTTTAATGAGTCTAATTTAGGACTATCTAAGGCACTGAATCAAGGGATGCAATGGGCAATAGAACATTCTTTTGAATGGGTGTTAACATTGGATCAAGATTCGGTATGTTCGAAAAAACTAATAAAAACTTATAGCGATTATTTGGAATATAATAATATTGGAATTATTACTTGTAGAATAAAAGATAGAAACAGTAAGATGACAACTCATAAATTTGATGAGCCATACAAGTTTATCAGTAGTTGTATTACCTCGGGAAGTTTATCCAATGTTAAAGCTTTTAAAAGTGTTAAAGGATATGATGAAAACCTGTTCATTGATATGGTGGATACCGATTATTGTTATACACTGGGTGAAAACGGATATAGAATTCTTATGGTTAATTATATAGGATTGCTTCATGAATTAGGACAGTCCCAAATGCATAGATTGTTTGGATTTAGAATTGAAGTAACTAATCATTCGGCGGAAAGAAAATACACCATTACTAAAAACAGCATATATCTAATATTTAAACACAAGTTAAATCTATTTACGGAGTTTTTTGTAATAATTGCCAGATTTTTAACGGTTATAATTTATGAACAGGATAAGAAAAAGAAAATCAAAATGATGGCAAAAGGGATAATTGATGGCTTAAAAATGAAAGAATGTTTAGGGTAATTTGCATGGATAATCTTTATATAGTATGTGTGATTTACAATAAAAAAATAACGGATATAAGATCTTTAAATAATTTTTTTAGGTTAAAGGAAAAACATAGTTTCATTAAGATAATGATAATGGATAATTCCTCGGAGAAATATTCGAGTCATAATCAGAAGATTTGGGAAAAAGAATATAAAGATGAGATTATCTATTTAAACAATAATGGAAATATTGGATTAAGTAAAGCGTATAATAAGGCTCTTGATTATATTCCTGAAAAAAAATATACTGTTATGATTTCCGATGATGATACCCTTTTTTCAGATGAATACTTGGAAAATATTATTCGGGCTCTTAAGAAAGGAAGAACAGATATTATATGCGGGATAGTTTCGACCGACAAAATTATACTTTCTCCGGCCAAGAGACTTGCTGTAAGGTTCAGAAATTCACAAAAAATGTATTTAAAACAGCCGGGAGTATATAAAAACATTTATCCTATTAATAGTGGACTTGTGGTAAAAAGTAATGTATTTGATATTGTTGGAAAATATGATGAACGCATTTTTTTGGATGCAGTAGATTTGTTATTTTCTGACAAACTTATTGATTTTGGGATTAATAGAATTGAAATAGTTGGTGGAGAAATAAAACAAAATTTTTCAACAGAAACAAACAATTTAGAAGCTCGGAAAAAAAGAATAAAGATATTTAACCATGATTGGTTAATGTGGTGGAAAATAGTACATAAACACACGCTTATTATTTTTGTTTCACTATTTATTATGAATGCTTCTGTGATAAAAAGATCTATTTTTAGTAAGTTAGGACTTTCATAATGAATTTCCTGGGGCAGAGGATGATGTAAAGTTTAGGATGGAGTATAAGCCTGATGTCTTTTAGTGTTAAAAAAAATTTGTTTTATAATATTGTTAAAACCGCAACGAGTGCAGTTTTGCCATTGATTGCGTTTCCGTACCTGACTCGTGTGTTAACTCCTGATTATATGGGCAAAATTGAATTTGGTGTGACATTTGTCGGTTATTTTTCTTTACTGGCAACGCTTGGCGTAGACGTATATGCAATACGAGAGTGTTCAAAGGTTCGAAATGATAAAGAAAAGCTTGCGGAAGTATCAAGCCAGATTTTTTCAATAAATATATGTACAATGATAGTTTCGTATGTACTTATGTTTGCGGCTGTGTTCTTTTTTCAGAAATTGGAATCCTATACCAGTGTTATTTTTATTTGCAGTCTTACTATTTTTTTTAATATATTAGGAACCGCTTGGCTTAATAATGCCATGGAAGATTTTGGATTTATTACAGGGCTTACTTTTATTCTTCAGTTAGTTTCGCTTATAGCTGTTTTTATATTTGTTAAAACGCCATTAGACTATAATAAACGTTGTCTGATTTTTGTTTTCCCTATTATTATGGTAGGAATTATTAATTGTTGGTACAGGAAGCGTTTTTGTAAGGTTAGATTAATTCGCAATATGCATTTCAAAGAGCATTTTGGATCAATTTTAATGCTTTTTGGTATGTTAGTATCTCAGACTATTTTTAATAATGCAGATATAATAATGCTCGGATTAATGAAAAATGATTATGAAGTAGGTATTTATTCTACGGCTGTTAAGAGCATTAGTATTGTAGGTCAATTTATTGGATCTATACTATGGGTTATATTACCCAGATTATCTATTTATTTTGGAAACAACGATGTAAAAAAACAAAAAGAATGCTTAGGAAAAGCATTTTCTTTTTTGGTTACATTAGGACTACCTTGTGCAGTGGGAATATTTGCTATCCCAAATGAAATTATTATGATTATCGGTGGAAGTGATTACTTAGCTGCTTCTTTACCTATGAAAATATTGTGTGTTTCGTTTATATTTTCTTTGTTTGGAATGGGTTTTTGCGGAAACTTCATTTTACTTCCGGCAAAAAAAGAAAAAATTTTTATGGTAGCATGTACAATAACCGCCGTGGCGAATGTTGTGGCTAATTTTTTTATAATACCTTGGCTTGGAGCTATAGGCGCTGCAATTACAACGGCTTTTGGGAATTTACTTGCGTTTATGATACTTCTTCCATATGCTATACGAGTGGTATTGATTGATAATGTTTTAAAAAAACTGATAGGTCCCTTTATTGGATGTGTAGGGATTTTGTTTGTATGTTTTTTGGTTCGATATCTGAAATTAGATTTTGCTTTAAGTACAGTGTTAAGTATTTTGGGGAGTATTGTGATTTATGGTATAGTATTATTTGTTACTAAAAATGAGTTGATAGGATTTTTGAGGAAATCTAAAAGATAAAAAGAGTTTTACAATATTATTGATATAATATGAATTAGGCGGAAGGAAGATATATTATGGCACTTGATATAATATGTCAACATTGTAAGAAAAAGGTAATAGAAAGTTATCGGATAATAAATCCATACCTGTATGGCAGTAAGATACGAAAGTGTCCAAAATGTGGTGGAGAAATATTTGATAACAGATGGCGTGAAGTAGCCATACAGGGTTTTGATCCAATACAAGATACGGAAGTAAAGTATTCTTCCTGGTTTGGATTTGGACTGATAGCAACTGGTATTATGCTGATGCGAATGGATACGGCAAGATTGAAGTTCGGAAATCCTGCCATGATAAACGTGGGTATGTGGTTTTGTTTCGTTCTGGGTGGGATTATCCTTATCGTTTTTCTGCGCCACGTGCTTGGTTTTGTTAAAAGAAAAAATAATAAATATATGGCAGAATCAATCCAGAGGCTTCATGATCGGGAGTATGTGGAGAAACTTCGAAGCAGAGGAGTGAGAATACCTGATGAATACTGTGAATAAGTAAAGAGGTATTTATAGTGGCGAGTAGTTATGTTTTTATAATTTTATAGAGATAATCGCGCAAAAATGTTATAAAATACAACAAAATCCTATAAGTTATTGTTATTTAGAGAGAAAAGTTTGCTAGAGACAGGTTTATGAGGGGGGAGAACTATGAAGGTCGTATTACTTGCCGGTGGTTTTGGTACCAGGATAGCAGAGGATAATGTACAGCGTCCGAAGCCTATGCTTGAGATAGGTGGGAAGCCCATACTTTGGCATATCATGAAAGAGTATTCATACTACGGGTTTAATGAGTTTGTTATCTGTGCCGGATATATGCAGCATGTGATAAAGGATTGGTTTGCGAACTATTTCCTTCACAGTAGTGATGTGACTTTTAACTACCGGGGTGGGAAGAATGAGATGAATGTCCATCACAGCAGCTGTGAGCCGTGGGAAGTGACGATAGTTGATACAGGTTACAATACCATGACCGGCGGTAGAATCAAGCGTATCAGGGATTATGTAGGTAGCGAGACCTTCATGATGACATACGGTGACGGTGTCTGTGATGTAAATATCAAAGACCTCGTAGAATTCCATAAAAAACATGGCAAGATAGCTACGCTTACTGCAGTATCTCAACAGCAGCAGAAGGGTGTCCTTGATATCGAGGGTGATACCGTACGTTCCTTCCGTGAGAAAAATGCATCGGATAATGATATCATCAATGCCGGATACATGGTGCTGGAGCCTAAGATATTCGACTATATAGAGGGTGATGATACCGTGTTCGAGAGAGAGCCTTTGGCTAAGCTTGCTGAACAGGGGGAGCTTATGTCGTTCGTCCACAAGGGCTTTTGGCAGTGTATGGATAACAGACGTGAGATGGAGATATTGGAGAAGATGCTGAGCCAGGGTGTTGCACCCTGGAAGAAGTGGTGAGGAGTATATATGCGTTGGAACAACGAAGACGAAGCCAGAGCTGAGATCAAGCAGCTGGTTGCGGAATACTATCATGATTTTAAAGAGAAGAAAGCAGATTATGTACCCGGGGAGCGCATCTCTTATGCGTCCCGGGTATTTGACGAGAAAGAGATGCAGGCACTTACTGATGCCATGCTGGATTTCTGGTTGACTACCGGCAGGTTTTCGGACAGGTTTGAGAAAGATTTTGCTTCCTGGATAGGGGTAAAGTATGCTCATCTGGTAAACAGCGGTTCATCGGCCAACCTGCTTGCCTTTATGACTCTTACTGCACCCGAGCTTGGGGAGAGACAGATAAAGCCGGGAGACGAAGTGATAGCAGTGGCATGTGCTTTCCCGACTACGGTTACCCCTATACTGAATTACGGTGCGGTTCCTGTATTTGTGGATGTCACTGTGCCTGAGTACAACATCGACGTTACGAAACTCGGAGAGGCATACAGTGCCAAGACCAAGGCCGTCATGCTGGCTCATACTTTGGGTAATCCGTTTGATATCAGGGCCATAAAGGAGTTCTGCGCAAAGCATAACCTTTGGCTGATAGAGGATAATTGTGATGCACTTGGATCGAGGTATACCATAGACGGAGTAACAAAATATACCGGTACGTGGGGAGATATAGGTGCTTCTTCATTTTATCCGCCTCATCACATTACTATGGGAGAGGGGGGATGCGTGTATACGGACAATCCTCTCCTGCATAAGATCATGCTTTCCATACGTGATTGGGGACGCGACTGTATATGTTCTTCAGGTCATGACAATATGTGCGGGCACCGCTTTGACGGACAGTTCGGGGAGCTGCCACAAGGCTATGATCACAAGTATGTATACAGCCACTTCGGATATAATCTAAAGGTGACGGATATGCAGGCGGCTGTAGGCGTGGAGCAGTTAAAGAAGTTCCCGTCATTTATCGAGAGGCGTAAGCATAACTGGGAGCGACTCCATAAGGCGTTAGAGCCTTTGTCGGATAAACTGATACTGCCTGAGCCTGCTTTAAACAGTGATCCGTGCTGGTTCGGATTTATAATATCCGTTCGCCCTGAGAGAGGCCTTAAGAGGAATAAGATCACAAGATATATCGAGGAGCATAATGTACAGACCCGACTCCTGTTCTCAGGCAATCTGATAAAGCATCCCTGCTTTGACTCTATAAGAGGTACCGATAAGTACAGAGTGGTCGGGGACCTTGAGAATACAGACTTTGTAATGAATAATTCATTCTGGATCGGTGTATATCCGGGTATGACGGATGATATGATCGACTATATGGTTCAGGTTATAAAAGAGGCTGTTGAAGTATAAAACATAACAATGGAGACGATTAGGATATGGGGAAAAAGCTTCTGCTCGACTGTACGCTTAGAGATGGAGGCTATATCAATGACTGGGAGTTTGGTCATGATAATATAGTCAATATCTTTGAACGGGTAGTCAGTTCCGGGATTGATATAATTGAGATCGGGTTTATAGACGATAGAAGAGAGTTCGATATTAACAGATCTATATTCCCTTCAACGGACTGTGCCGAAATGATATACGGCAGGCTTGACCGCAGGAATACGATGGTGGTCGGGATGATTGATTTCGGTACATGTGATATTTCAAATATTAAACCCTGCAGCGAAAGTTATCTTGATGGAATAAGGGTTATTTTTAAAAAGGACAAAAGAGTTGAAGCTCTTGAATTCTGCAGTAAATTGAAAGCATTGGGATATAAGGTATTTGCACAGCTTGTTTCCATAACCAGTTATTCAGACAAAGAGCTGCTTGAAGTTTTGGATATTGTTAATTCTGTTGAGCCATATGCTCTGTCAATTGTAGATACTTACGGTCTGCTTAATCCGGTGGAGCTGACGCATATTTTGGAAATCGTGGACCGGAACATGAAAAGCGATATCGTTCTGGGATTTCATGCGCATAATAATCTTCAGCTCGGATATGTTAATGCTACAACGGTTTTAAATTATCAGACGAAGCGTGATATCCTGGTAGACGGTACTCTGTATGGAATGGGAAAGAGTGCGGGAAATGCCCCGATAGAGCTTATTGCTATGTATATGAATGAGCACTTTGATAAATCATATATTATCAGTGAAATGCAGGAAGCAATAACTACAAGTGTTATGGATTTTCAGAAAAAATCTCCCTGGGGCTATCAGCTGTTCTTTTATATCGCGGCATTGAACCGCGTCCATCCTAATTATGTTTCTTATCTTATGAATAAGAGGACGATGTCGATCACTTCTATCAATGAGCTTTTGAAGCGTATACCGGAGGACCGGAAGCTTGAAAAAGATATGAAGCTTATTGAGCAGCTTTATATTGATTATCAGAAGAGCGAGTGTGATGACGAAAGGGCGATTTCGGAGCTTGCAGGAGATATTAAGGGAAGAGAGATCCTGATCATCGGACCGGGCGCAAGTGTCGGAGAATATGAGAAGAAGATAAGTTCTTTTATTTCTGATGTTAAACCTGTTATCTTTTCTGTTAATTATATTCCGCGTATGTTTCATCCCGATTATATGTTTATTTCCAATGCCACAAGATACCTTCAGTCGGCCACGAAGCTGCTTGATTCGGAAAATGCGGATATAAAGCTGATCGCGTCTTCGAATGTGAAGAATAATAACAGAAGTTTTGATTATGTTTTAAACTACAGCAGTTTAATAGATGAGAACGCGGAGTTCCCGGACAATTCGATGTGCATGATCATAAGAGCGCTGATCAAGTGTGGGATTGGGAGTATCACGCTTGCAGGATTTGACGGATATACTCCGGAGAACGTTAACTATTTTGATCTGGATAAGGCTTATGCCTTCCTGTATGATAAAGCCGAAGGCTTGAACAATTACGCTAGGGATTTCTTTAAGAGTATAAAGGAAAAGGTTAAGATTACTTTCCTTACTCCTACAGAATATGTTAAAGAAAATGAAAGTATAAAAGCTTAATCTGGATGTTTGTCTGACAGCTATAACCGAAGAAAAGGATTATTGTATGAAGATAAAGTTGGCAAAATATATTTCGGAGTTTTTTGTTGAGCATGGGATAAATGACTGCTTTATGATAACAGGCGGCGGAGCAATGCACCTTGATGACGCTATAGGTCATCAGGAAGGTATGCACTGTACCTTTAACCATCATGAGCAGGCCTGCGCCATAGCAGCGGAAGGCTATGCCAGAATGACCGGCAGGATAGCACTGGTATGTGTTACGAGCGGTCCCGGCGGGACTAATGCCATCACAGGAGTTATGGGTGGCTGGGTTGATTCTATACCGATGTTTGTCATCTCGGGTCAGGTAAAAAGGGAGATGACTACATGGGCATGCGAGGATCTGAACTTAAGGCAGCTGGGTGACCAGGAGTTTAATATAGTAGAGTCCGTCCGGAATATGACGAAGTATGCCGTTATGGTGACCAATCCGATAGAGATAGCATATCATCTGGAAAAGGCTTTGTACCTCGCTTTAAACGGCAGAATGGGTCCTGTATGGCTGGATATTCCTTTGGATGTGCAGGGAACTGTAATAGAGAAGGATTCGCTGTTGCATTTCAATCCTGAAAAAGAGGCATTCTGGCAGGAGAAGAGTATAGATGCATCTTTGATCGGTACTGTAGTTCAAAAGATAAAGGAGGCAAAGGCTCCGTTGGTATTGGCCGGAACGGGTATCAATCTGGCAGATGCCGATAAGGAGCTGCTGGCATTTCTTGACAAATATAAAATACCTGTGGTTACAGCATGGAATGCCAATGATACCGTAAGCTTTGATAACTCTTATTTTGCAGGTATGCCGGGGACGGTAGGTACGAGACCCGGTAATTTTGCAATTCAGAACTGCGACCTGCTGATCAGCCTCGGATGCAGGATGAATATCAGGATGATAGGATATAATCATTTTGATTTTGCAAAGAATGCATTTAAAGTGGTAGTCGATATAGACTCTAGAGAACTTGTGAAGCCTACTGTAAAAGCGGATATCCCCGTATGCGGTGATGTTAAGGAGTTCCTGCAGCTTATGTTGGAAAAGGATTATCAGCCGAATGAGGCGCATGCGGCATGGGTAAAGTGGTGTAAGGATGTTTTGGAGAGGTACCCTGTGGTAAGGGAGGAGTATCACTGTAAGGATACATCCGGATTGAGTGCTGATGGTTTTGAAGGTTCCGCAAAGCTTATAAATCCTTATGTGTTTATGGATAAACTGTTTGACAGGCTGAACAGTACTGACCGTATTATATGCGGAAACGGAGCCGCATGTGTCATTACTTTCCAGGCAGGAAAGATAAAGCAGGGACAGCGGATGTTTACAAATTCCGGCTGTGCAGCTATGGGCTACGGATTACCGGCAGCTTTGGGTGTGGCTGTTTCTGATAATAGCAGAAGAACTGTTTGCATAGACGGCGACGGCAGCATTATGATGAATATCCAGGAGCTGGCTACGATAGCGCATAACAGGCTGAATATGAAGATATTTATCCTGAACAATAACGGCTATCTTTCTATCCGCCAGACACAGCGAAATCTGTTTAAGCCGCCTTTTATCGGGATAGACAGTGAGAGCGGAGTGGGATTCCCTGATTTTAAGAAACTCTCTGACGCATTCGGTATTAGTTATACGAGGCTTGATTCCGAATGTGGTGCGGATAGGATAATAGAGGAGTTCTTAGAGAAGGACGGACCTTCAATATGTGAGGTTGTAGTTGATCCTGACCAGAACTTTGAACCGAAATCTTCTTCAAAAGTGCTTCCTGATGGGAAGATAGTGTCCCCTTCACTTGATGATATGTTCCCGTTCCTTGATCGGGATGAGTATGAAAGTGTCAGGTACAACGGATGATAAAAAATGTTTTATTCGACCTTGATGGTACACTTCTGGACACCAGAGAGGGCATCATTGAAAGTGCTAAGTATACGGCAGCAGAGCTGGGATATGAGGAGCTGCCTTACGAGACCATGCTGAAGTTTATCGGACCTCCCATACAAAACTCTTTTATGAGATTTTACGGGTGCGATGCGGCAGAGGCCCAGTATGCTTCGGAGTTTTTTAGGGAATATTATAAAACCAAGACTCTTTTTATGGCGGAGCCATACGATGGGATATATGACCTGTGCGATGTGTTGAAAGAGAATGGGATTGGGATGGCGGTGGCTACATATAAGCGTGAGGATTATGCGCTGTCCCTATTGAGACATTTCCGTTTTCACGAGTACTGTGATCCGATGCATGGTGCGGACAACAATAACGTGTTGAAAAAAGAAGATATCGTGAGGATGTGCCTTGAGGAGATGGGCGCTAAGCCGGAAGACAGTGTCTTAATCGGAGATACCGAAAATGACGCTAAGGGTGCGGTTATGGCAGGCATCCCGTTTATAGCGGTCACCTACGGGGTTGG